>Ga0118677_10000252_pt1 | contig 114990 bp, 93 predicted proteins | sample AliMusrvi5mmetaG_FD_86154 | JGI IMG/M metagenome (GOLD analysis project Ga0118677, IMG submission 86154)
CAAGAGCCCTTTCCATGGTTTTTCCGTTGAGTTTGCTGAACACAGGCTATATAACACAGGTGAATCCACCCGACACATTGACTGGAAATTATACGGACGTTCGGAGAAACTCTTTGTAAAACGTTACGAAGAAGAAACCAACCTTCGTTGCCAGATCATTATTGACAATTCTTCGTCCATGTATTATCCCGAAGACAGTAATCCTGCCAAGGGAAAGTTCAATAAAATTTCATTCTCCGTTTATTGTGCAGCGGCTTTGATCTATCTCCTGAAAAGACAAAGGGACGCCGTCGGGCTGAGTCTTTTTTCGGATGTCATCGAATTGCATACACTGTCGAAATCAAGCGCAGTGCATCATAAGATATTATATGCCGAACTTGAAAAACTGCTGAACAGAATTAAAACTGAAAAGCCAAGGCAAACGCATGCTACGGATGCTTTGCATTATTTTGCCGAAAACATTCACAAACGTTCGCTGGTCGTCATCTTCAGCGATATGATGGACAATTCGGATAAATCAAAAGAATTGCTCACAGCCTTGCAACACCTGCGCCACAATAAACATGAGGTGATACTTTTTCACGTGATCGACAAGAAAAAAGAAGAGAATTTTGAATTCGAGAACCGTCCCTATAAGTTCATTGACCTTGAAACAGGCGAGGTCCTGAAATTACATCCAAACGAAATAAAAGACCATTACCGCAAATCGATGTCGGAATATAAAAACATGATAAAACTCAAATGTGGTGAGTACCATGTTGATTTTGTTGACGCCGGTGTTAATGAAGGTTTCCGGGATGTGTTACTTCCTTATTTATTGAAAAGAGAAAAGCTCTTTTAGTCAATAGTCAATAGTCATTAGTCAATAGTCAATAGTCAATAGTCAATAGTCATTAGTCATTAGTCATTAGTCATTAGTCATTAGTCATTAGGTCATTAGGTCATTGGTCAATAGACATTGGTTATTGGATTGTCTGAGGAAAAGATTATTGGTTGCACACGCATAAAACCCTATTTCTAAAACTTATTCTTCCGACGGAACCTAAAACCAATTGCAAAAAAAAACCTGCTTCATTCAAAGCAGGTTTTTTTATTAATCATTAAAGCTTTTCAGATCTTAATATCTGTAGTGATCGGCTTTGTAAGGACCTTCAACAGGTACTCCGATATAATCGGATTGTTCCTTAGTAAGCTTTGTAAGTTTTACACCAATTTTTTCAAGGTGCAAACGTGCCACTTCTTCATCAAGATATTTTGGTAAACGGTAAACTATCTTCTCATATTTCCCGCGATTCTTCCACAGGTCAAGCTGTGCAAGAGTTTGGTTGGTGAATGAATTGCTCATTACAAATGAAGGATGTCCGGTTGCACAACCAAGGTTAACCAGACGGCCTTCTGCAAGCAGGAATATTTCATGTCCGTCAGGGAAAATATATTTGTCAACCTGTGGCTTGATATTTAATTTCTTTATTCCCTTATAGTTTTCAAGTTCATTTACCTGTATCTCATTATCGAAATGACCGATGTTGCAGATGATGGCCTGATCTTTCATCCTGGCCATGTGTTCAGCAGTGATCACATCTTTGTTACCGGTTGTAGTAACATAAATATTTCCTTCGAACAAAGCATCTTCAATAGTATTCACTTCGAAACCTTCCATTGCAGCCTGCAGTGCGCAGATAGGATCAATTTCAGTAACGATAACCCTTGCACCATACGACTTCATGGATTTGGCACAACCTTTTCCAACATCTCCATAACCAAGAACGACTACAACTTTACCTGCGAGCATTACATCAGTTGCACGTTTGATACCGTCGGCCAGTGATTCGCGACAGCCATAAAGATTGTCAAATTTTGATTTGGTAACAGAGTCATTAACATTGATAGCCGGCACAAGCAATTCGCCTTTTTCCATCATCTGGTATAAACGGTGAACACCGGTTGTTGTTTCTTCCGAAACGCCTTCCCATTCCTTAACTACCTTGTGCCATTTGGTTGCATCTTCTTTGAAAGTTTCTTTTAATAATTTCAGAATTACTCCTTCTTCCTGGTTTGATGGAGCAGCATCCAAAATGGAAGGGTTGTTTTCTGCCTGAAATCCTTTATGAATAAGAAGTGTTGCATCACCACCGTCATCAACGATCAGTTGCGGACCTTTGCCACCAGGAAATGACAATGCCTGCATTGTACACCACCAGTATTCTTCAAGTGATTCACCTTTCCATGCGAAAACCGGAACACCTGTTTTAGCAATAGCAGCAGCAGCATGATCCTGTGTAGAGAAAATATTGCAACTTGCCCATCTCACATCAGCACCAAGTTCGGTAAGCGTTTCAATCAACACAGCAGTCTGAATTGTCATGTGAAGAGATCCGGAAATACGAACACCTTTCAGGGGTTTTTCTTTTCCGAATTTTTCCCTTAGCGACATAAGTCCGGGCATTTCTTTTTCAGAAATCTCAATTTCTTTTCTACCCCATTCGGCAAGGGCGAGGTCAGCGACTTTATAATTTAGCATTTTTTCAGTTATTAAATTTTCCATTAAGACGGTTTTTAAATTGAGGTGCAAAGGTATAAAAAATCCTCTCTGAATATTAAATATTTTGATCCTGCTGAGGTTTTTTCCCAAAAACAATCTATTGATGTCAAGTCAATGTGAATGGAAAAATTAATTTTGTTTATAGTCCAACTTAACACTGCTGCGAAATTTCCATCAGGTGATAAAAGATGTTGAGGTTTGATAAGATGTTATATTCCTCATCATTTAAAACGTCCAGCCAAACTAGTATTGCTAATACAATTTTCTGACAACAATTAAATTTTTTGGAATTTCATTTGCCGGGAAATTAATAAAAGCTCAACAGACATCCCTCTAAAATGTAATCACGGAATATTCCAATTTATTATTTAATAAAAAGCATTTCTCTGTACTTTGGAAGCGGCCATAATTCATCATCAACCAGGATTTCGAGTTTATCAACATGTGATCTGATCTTTTCAAAATAAGGTTTTACATGGTCACAGTACTCTACTGCTTTCTTTTTGAAATCCTCAATAACATTCGCTTTTCTGCGGGCATTAATTAAGTCTTGAACCAATTCGCCGATGCTATCAATATGCCCTGATATTTCAGTGATGAGTTCAACCTGATAAGCGCTTTGTTTTTTAAACTCTTTATCGGGTAAAATACCTTTTAATCCCTGAACATTTTCAAGCAGCAGGTTTTGGTATTTAAGTGCAGTTGGTATTACATGATTTAGTGCAAGGTCGCCAAGTACACGTGCTTCAATCTGTAACATTTTGGTGTAAATTTCATATTCTATGGAATAACGCGCTTCAAGTTCCCGATCATTCAGCACATTTGTAATTTTGAAAATTTTCCGTGTCTTTTCACTGATATAAGCTTCAAGGGCACGTGGTGTATCTTTTATGTTTGGAAGTCCCCTTTTTTTTGATTCTTTTATCCATTCATCTCCATAACCGTTACCTTCAAAAAGAATATTTTTTGAACAAATGATGTAATTTCTCAACACTTTAAAAATTGCTTCATCTTTGTCTGCCTCTTCATTTATCAATTGGTCAACATCTTTTTTAAAATTTATCAATTGGTTTGCCACGATGGTGTTCAGCACAATCATTGAAGGTGAACAATTGGCGCTTGCACCTACAGGGCGGAATTCAAATTTATCGCCTGTAAAAGCAAAAGGTGAAGTACGGTTGCGGTCTGTATTGTCAAAAATAATTTGAGGAATTTTACCAATATTAAGCTTGAGATCAGTTTTCAGATCAGGTGACATTTTTTCTTTTGTGACTTTTTTCTCAAGATCATTGAATACTTTTGTTAGTTGTTCGCCGATAAATACAGAAATAATTGCCGGAGGAGCTTCATTTGCACCAAGGCGATGTTCATTTCCTGCAGTGGCGATGGTGGCTCTGAGAAGTGCGGCATTATCATGAACGGCTTTGATTGTATTCACGAAAAAAGTGAGAAATTGAAGATTGGTTTTTGGTGTTTTCCCCGGTCCCAATAAATTCTTTCCGGTGTTAGTGGCCATACTCCAGTTATTATGTTTGCCACTGCCATTAACTCCGGAATATGGTTTCTCATGGAAAAGTACACGAAAGAAATGTTTACGTGCAATTCGGCTCATGAGGTCCATCAGCAATTGGTTGTGATCAATGGAAAGATTTACTTCTTCAAAAACCGGTGCAAGTTCAAACTGGTTAGGAGCAACTTCATTATGCCTTGTTTTTACTGGTATTCCCAATCTCCACGCTTCAATCTCAAACTCCTTCATGTAGGCAGTAACACGTTCCGGAATGGAACCAAAATAATGATCCTCCATTTGCTGATCTTTTGCAGAAGCATTTCCAATAAGAGTTCTTCCTGTCAATACCAGATCAGGTCTTGCATAAAAGAGTGCTTCATCAACAAGAAAATATTCCTGTTCCCAACCTAAAGTGGCAAAGACTTTGGTAACGTTTTTATCAAAGTATTGACATACTTCTACAGCAGCCTTATCGAGTGCATTGATTGATTTCAACAATGGCGTTTTAAAATCAAGGGATTCGCCGGTATATGAAATAAAAATTGTTGGGATACACAGCGTACCGTTATAAACGAATGCCGGAGACGTAGGATCCCATGCTGTATATCCACGGGCCTCAAAAGTGTTTCTTATTCCTCCACTTGGAAAGCTTGACGCATCAGGTTCCTGTTGTATCAACTGGCTCCCTTCAAATTTGGCAAATGAACGAACTCCTTCACCAGGTGAAAAGAAAGCATCATGTTTTTCTGCTGTAGCTCCATTGAGTGGATGGAACCAATGTGTATAATGGGTTGCACCTTTGCTTAATGCCCAAGCTTTCATAGCTGCTGCTACCTGATCAGCAATACGACGGTCAATAGTTACCCCTTCATTAATGGTATGTATCAGGCTTTCGTAAATTTCACCTGAAAGATACTCCCGCATAGCTTCTTTACCAAATACGTTACTGGAAAAAATCTCAGATACATTGATCCCATTGTCTTGGTTTACTTCAACAGAACGGGTAAGCGCTCTTTGCAAGGCTTCTTTTCTAAATGTTGTCATAATTTAATGTTTTATTGCAAAGATAATCAAAATATGGGGGGTATGTCAACAAAAAAGTCAAAATAAATTAATCAACCCCCCTAAAAAAAGGAATATGAATTAAAAAAACCACTTTTATTAAAATGCTTTCTTCAACTGTAATTAAAAAAGACTAATGAAATTAATTATTTTTTTGTACTTTTACATTAATAAACATTTATGAAAGTAAAAGGAATTGACTACAGGACAGTGTGGATGCAGGGGAAAGAGGTCTTTCTAATTGAACAAAATCTTCTTCCATTTGAATTCAAAATTTATAAAGCAGGAACCTTTAAAGATACTTGCCATGCGATCAAAACAATGATTGTTCGTGGTGCCGGCGCTATTGGTGCTGCAGCCGGATTTGCAATGGCACAGGCAGCTTTGGAAGCTTCAGACACTAATTATTTGGATTCATTAATTGTCGCAAAAATTGAAATAGAAAACACAAGACCCACGGCGCAAAATCTGTTTTATGCTGTTGAGAGAGTATTCAAAGCTGCCTGCATTTCACATGAGCAGGCGGTGAAAGAAGCCATGTGCATTGCTGACGAAGACAGTGATGCAAGCAGAAGGATTGGTGAGATCGGAAATGATCTGATAAAAGATGGATTTAATATTCTAACCCATTGCAATGCCGGTTGGCTTGCTTTTGTTGATTATGGAACCGCCCTTTCGCCCATTTATACAGCCCATCGCTCGGGGAAAAAGATCTTCGTCTATGTTGACGAAACCCGTCCGCGAAGCCAGGGGGCCAGGCTTACAGCATGGGAACTAATGAATGAAGAAGTTCCTCATACAATAGTCCCTGATAATGCAGGAGCATTTCTGATGTCGCAGGGCAGGGTAGATATGATCATCACCGGAGCTGACAGAATTGCTGCCAATGGAGATACTGCAAATAAAATCGGCACTTTCGAAAAGGCTATTATTGCAAAGGAATTCGGTATTCCATTTTATATTGCTGCTCCAACATCCACTATTGATATGAAGTGTTCTTCAGGAAAAGATATACCTGTTGAACATCGCAGTGAAAACGAAGTTCTCTACCAGACAGGTCCTGATAAAAAAGGAGTTCTTCATGAAATACTGGTATGCTCGCCCGGTTCAAATGCAATAAACCCTGCATTTGATATAACACCTGCAAAATATATTACCGGAATTATCACCGAAAAGGGAATAATAAATGCCAACAAAGAAGTGCTATTTAAATGTTCTTAAAGATTGCATAAACCTGCTAATTTGCCAGCACTTCGTACTCATAAAAACTTTTAAATTTAACAATTTATTAATCATGGCTTTCTCGTAAAACGCTTTGAAAAAAGTAGTTTTGCAAAAAGAAATATTCATGGAGTATAAAACGATTAAAATAGCGATAATTTTTCTTCTATTTTGTTGTTTTTCTAACAATAGTTTTTGTCAGTTGGCTATCAGTACAGCCATGACACCGGCACAGCTCGTGCAGAATGTTCTTATAGGCGGAGGTATCACCATTTCAAATATTACCTATACAGGAGGAGCTAATTCAAAAGCTTTCTTTACCAATGGAGCAACAACAAATCTTGGCATCAACAGTGGCATCATTTTATCCACCGGAGTAGTTACACAAATTGCAAATCCGGCATCATACTTCATGTCAACTAACCTAGGTCTTGCAGGCGATGCAAACCTGAATGCCATTGCGAACGGGGGAACTTCTTACGATGCCAGTGTGCTCCAATTTGATTTTGTTCCGTTGTCGGATACGGTTCGTTTCCGTTATGTTTTCGGATCAGAAGAATATCCTGCTTATGTTTGTTCACAGTATTTTGATGTATTCGGTTTTTTCCTTTCAGGGCAAAATCCGGCAGGTGGCAACTATACGAATTATAATATTGCCAGAATACCAGGAACTGCTTTGCAGGTGGGAATAAACAGTGTGAACAATGGCACACCCGGTGGTAGTTATAGTGGATCGAATTGTGTTTCTCTGGCTTATTCAAATTACTATGTTGATAATGCTGCCCTGAATGGAACCACAATCTGCTTTGGAGGATTCACCACACCACTTACCGCCTGGTGTCATGTAGTGCCTTGCCAGACTTATCATGTTAAACTTGCAGTCGGAGATGTTTATAACGGATTGTTTGATTCCGGTGTTTTCCTTGAAGCAAACAGTTTTTCTTCAAATTCTGTCAATTTAAGCACTTCTTATTCAAATTCTACCTTTGGAAACAATGCCATTGAAGGCTGTTCCAATGGAGCGTTTTCTTTTGTGTCAACTTCCCTTGTGACCTCTGCGACTACTATCAATTATACCATTAGTGGCACTGCCACCAATGGGGTGGATTATCCTGTAGTTCCCGGCAGTATCACCATCCCTGCAGGTCAGGACTCAGTTGCAGTTGTTATTTCTCCTATCATGGATGGAATTCCAGAAGGAACGGAGACCGTGATTCTCACTTATGTCAATAACTGCAGCACACAATCTGATACGATTTTTATTGAAGATAACAGTGCTTTGTCAATAACAGCAATTGACACTGTAAATATTTGCCCCGGAAATTCTACAACACTTACTTTTACTCCCGGCGGAGGAATGTTGCCATATACTTATGCTTGGAGCAATGGTGCAGGGAATGTAATTAATGCAGTTGTTAGCCCGGCTGCTACTACTACCTACACTGTCACCGTAAATGATAATTGCGGACAAAGCACTACACATAATTTTGTAGTTACTGTTGGTGCTGTGGGTTCTTCTGTAACATCAACGAATGAAAATTGCGGAAGAGCAAATGGAACTGCTACTGCTTTACCTACCGGGGTCTGTACTCAGGGATGGACTTATATCTGGAACAGCACACCTGTTCAAACATCACAAACAGCAATAAACTTGCCGGCCGGCACATATACAGTTACTGTTTCATGCAGAGGATGTACATCAACATCATCTGCTGTTATCACCAATATTCCCGGACCTTCGGTTGCTATCATTGACAGTACAAACACAACTTGTGGCAATGCCAATGGAGGAGCTATTGCTTCTGCAAACGGAACGAACCCTCCCTTCAATTATGTGTGGCCGAACGGGCAAAATACAAGTAGTTTGACGAACGTTGTATCCGGTACATACATTGTCACCATCACCGATGCTGTTGGATGTACTGCTACCAATTCTATTACCCTCACTGATACTCCCGGACCAGTTGCAACGATGGTGGGGACAGTGAATGCCGATTGTGGTTTATCCGATGGTTCAGCTACCATGAATGTAAGTGGCGGATCGCCACCCTATAGTTATAACTGGAATTCCACACCTGTTCAAAGCACACTTAATTTATCAAATGTTCCTGCTGGAAATTATTCATTCACAGTGACCGATTCTATTGGTTGTACAAGTGCAGTAACAATAACGGTTGCACAAAATCCGGGGCCATCAGCAAGTGTCACTACCCAGGAAGAAACCTGCAACCACTCCAATGGTTCGGCTACTGTTACTGCATCGGGGGGAATTGGAACTTATTCTTATCTGTGGAGCAATGGACAAACGTCCACCACGATCACTGGGCTCACTTATGGATTTTATACTGTTACTGTGAGCGAAAGTAGTTGCTCGACAATTGTAACGGCCAACCTAATGCAATCTCCCGGCCCTGAAGGTGCTTTTTCCGAACATCCAAGAGTTATTACAACAATGGACGGACCGGTTCAATTTTTTAATAATTCAAGCACTGGTGTTGTAAACTGGCAATGGGATTTTGGTGATGGTACGATAGGTAGCGGCGCCAATGTTGAACATACATATTCGGCTGTCGGAACTTATATGGTCACTCTTATTGTCACTGATAATAACGGTTGCTCCGATACGGTGACCGATTCAGTGAAGGTGAAGGACATTTTTACCCTTTACGTTCCTTCAGCATTTACACCGGATGCTGACGGGAAAAACGATTTATTTTACGCCACAGGCATAACTGTTGACCCGAATAATTTCAGCATGATGATCTTTGACCGATGGGGTAACCTTGTGTTTAAAACAACCAAATGGGATCAGGATCGCAGTGAAGGCTGGAATGGGACAATCAACAATAAAGGCACAATAAAGGATGCGGTCATAGAGGTCTATGTTTATGTAATTGTAGCCAACGAAATTGACGGGCCTGAACATGACTATATGGGCAGGGTTACTCTGGTGAGGTAAAAACTATGGTTTAAGATTTTTGATTTTATTTAAAACGCAATCCTTTTTCTTCATCTTGTGATCGAAGGTGAAAGAAACCTCACATTCACATGTGTTCCTATCACCTTAGGTGGAATTTTATAACAATAGTGCAGCATGATCTCATGGCTTCCCAAGCTCCTTCCGTTAGCTCCAAGCGCTGAAGTAGTGAAGTCATAAGCATAGCTAGCTTCCAGTCCCCTGAAGACATTTCCTCCAACGATAACTGCAATTGCATCCGATTGTCTCCAGCTTAGCCCACACCAATACATGTTGTCCATTTTTAGTAATGAATTTATGTCAACCTGCATCGAAACGAAGTCAGTCTTCATCAATAGTGATGGCATGAGTTCAAGTCTGTTTGTTAAATGTAAATACATGCCTGCATCAATATATCCGTGAGGTGTGAGCGTAGGAGTGGCCTGAACATCCGGGAAATGGTAAGGCATTCTAAGAAATTGCGAGAGCGATATTCCTGAATAAAATCTTTGAGGGTTGATATAGAAAAAACCCAAAGTAAAATCAGGGACAATATTACCTTCTTTTGATGTTCCGTTTGCCAGAAGCATATCGCCTGGTTCAAGAGGTTTGAATTTGGAAAAATCAATTTGCTTGTTCTGGAATTCTGCCTGCAGGCCCATTCCCAATTGACCATTGCCAATAAAAATATGGTGAGAAAAAGACAGTTTAACATCCAGGTTTTTTTCAAAGCCCAGCTGATCCTGTATGATTGTCAATCCTGCTCCGCCTCTCCAAAACCTGATGGGAGTATCTACCGACAATAAATAAGTCCGCGGATTGACATTGTTTCCGTCAGGGTCTTTAAATCCTATCCATTGGTCACGGGCAATGAGCGTACCGCATATAGCATCATTCAATCCTGCAAAGCCCGGATTAATATCCAGATGATTGAACATGTTATGACTGACCTGCACCTCCTGCTGCGAAAAAGAGATGTTTGCTGTAAACATCATCATCGAGAGAATAATTTGTTTTTTCATAAGATCAAAAATTAGTTCATGGTTTAATGTTCAAGGTTCAAAGTTGCATCCGATCAGGAATGACCTTGCCTTTATACATATAATTGAAAAATGCTCAAAAGTTACACTCCTGAGTGAAATATTTTTCACGGGGTTGTACTTATGAAGGAAAAATATGGTAGAGAAAAGCAGGACTGTTGTTGAAGATTAAAGAAAAGTTGCTGACTTGTTTTTCATTTTATATATTGCAGTCAGTTATAGGGAAAGGCAATGAAAAATCAATAGCATTTAAGTTATGTTTCAATGAAGAAACATGATCAAAAAAGAGAGGCCGCCATAACAGCTGGCGGCCTCCGAACACAATTAAAACCTAATGATTATAAAAAAAACTAAAACTCTGATTGAAAAAAATTTAAAAGCTAACTAACATACGATCCAGAAAAAAATATTTTTCTCAACTTTGAGTATTAATACAAAACAAAAGTACTATTACCAGCCATGGCCCCTCAACAGTAGAAATACGTAATTTGAAATTTATTTTTCAGGAATTATTTAAGCAATTTTACGGGAAGATAATGGGTAATTATATTTTTGGAGAGAGTTAAATATTTGGCTGTTTAAGATAGCATTTAGTTCATATACCCTTTTCTCTTTACATTAACTTATCATCACTTATCATTACTTATCATTAGATTATAATATTAATAATAAAAATGAACATTATGTCGATATTCCTTTAAGTAAAATGACAGTTCCTATAAGTAGAATGACTCAATAAATCTATTAATATTGATCACCACCACTATTTTTAAAGAAATGATTTTTTTGAATTTTGTCAAATCGTAATTTCATTTTACGAAACCATAATGAGTCATTACATGTTTTTAAAGTTATGTTATTGAAATGTAAAAAACGTAATGCATTGGTAAAATTACATTAAAAGTGAAACGCACTCGTCCTTGTACAGATTACGAACATTCTCGAAGTGGCTCATTGACTAATAATTAATGATAATGGGCTATTTGGGTGCAATCCTCAGCAGGTAAAGCCCGAGAGCGCCAAAAATAAGGTTGGGTATCCACACAGCCACTACAGCGGGAAGACTGCCAGCTGTAGCAAATGTGGTTGTGATCTGCATGAATAGAATAAAAGCAAAACTGAGTGTAAGTCCAATGCCAAGATGCAGCCCGATACCTCCCCTTACCTTACGGCTGGAAAGCGAAACACCGATCAGTGTCAGAACCACGGTGGCAAAAGGGAAAGCAATACGTTTCTGTTTTTCTACCTGGTAATATGAAAGGTTGTCGGTGCCTTTTAGTTTTTCCTCATCAATAAATTCATTCAGCCGGAACCAGTTCATGGTTTCCATATTGTGAAGGTTCTCCATAAAATCAGCAGGTTTAAGGCCCAACACTGTGTCTAGTTCCGTTCCGTTTTTGATGGTTTCTTTCGTACCATTGATGGTTCTCACAAAATAATTTCTGATCTTCCACAACCTGCGTGTGCTGTCGTATTGTGCATTGTCGGAAGTTAGTTTATACACCAGATCCTTTTTATCTTTGATCTTTTCAATGGAAAAATGAATGGCAAGACCGGCATCAACATTGAAATGTTCTGCATACACAAATATCCCCGGCTTTATCTGCATGTGGATATCCATTTCCTTCGATTGTGTTGCGTTTCGGATGTACATCATTTCAAATTCCAGCCTTTTTTCATTGGCAATGGGAATAATAAAATTTGAAAGCATAAAAGACAACAGAGCCAGAAAAATTGCTGAAATAAAATAGGGTCTTAGCATTCTTTTAAAGCTAATACCGCTGCTAAGAATGGCAACAATCTCTGTCCGTGAAGCCATTTGTGAGGTAAAATAAATAACCGCAATAAAGGTGAACAGAGGGCTGAAAAGATTAGCGAAATACGGGATGAAATTAAGATAGTATTTAAAGATAATATCAAAGAGTGGTGCACCCTTTTCGATGAAGTCGTCTATCTTTTCAGAGATGTCAAAAATAATGACAATAATAATGATAAGGGCAATGGCATAGAAGAAAGTCCCAAGGAACTTCTTGATGATGTAGGTATCTAAGCGTTTTAAAATCATTTCTCTTTATCGTCTGCAAAGTTATAAATACTCACGAAACCTGAAGGATGAAATTTATAAATTGTCATTGGTCAATAGTCAAAAGTCTTTTGTAAATGAAGGAAAGGAACAATAGTAGTGGCAGTAGCAGTAGCAGTAGCAGTGGCAGGCAGCGAAACATTGAACTTTGAACCTTCACCCCGTGGGATAATTTCTATCCAACGGGGTAAACTTTGAACCCTGCCAAAAACATTTTTCCCGTGGATTTAAATAAATATCTAATTTAGCACAACTGAAATGTCACAGACAGATTTACAATATAAGATAGGAATAACGCTGATACCGGGTGTTGGCGATGTCAATGCTAAAAAGCTGATTGCTTATTGCGGAGGCGTGGAAGCGGTGTTTAAAGAAAAGCAAAATGCGCTGATAAAAATTCCGGGTATTGGTTTGTCAGTTGCTGAATCCATCATTAAAAGCAATGTGCTTTCGGTTGCTGAACAGGAAATAAAATTCATTGAACAAAATGAAATAAAGACGCTTTTCTACCTCGACAGTGATTATCCGGAAAGGTTGAAACACTGCACCGACAGCCCCGTGATGCTGTATTATAAAGGTAACTGCGACCTGAATACAAATAAAATTCTTGGCGTTGTGGGCACACGCAATGCCACTGAGTATGGGAAAGAAATTTGCCGCAGGATCATTGAAGATCTCGCGCCATTGAATGTCATGATCGTGAGCGGACTTGCATTCGGCATTGATGTGCATGCACACAAGGCGGCGCTTCATTACGGACTTAACACCATTGGCGTTCTTGGTCATGGTCTCGAGATGATTTATCCTTCCTTGCATTTGAATGTTTCGAAGAAAATGACAGAACAGGGCGGGTTGCTCACTGATTTCAGAAGTAATTCCAAATTCATAGCTGAGAATTTCCCGCGAAGAAACAGGATAGTTGCAGGTATGGTTGATGCGATACTGGTGGTTGAAGCAGCAAAAAAAGGAGGCGCTTTGATCACTGCAGAGATAGCAAACAGTTATAACCGCGATGTTTTTGCAGTGCCCGGCCGAATTGGTGACATGTATTCCGAAGGTTGCAATAATCTTATAAAATCAAACAAAGCAGTGATCGTTACATCCGCTAAGGATATAATGTACATCATGGCATGGCAGGAAAAAGAAAACAAAAAAACTGTAAACGTCCAGAAACAATTGTTCATTGAACTTTCAGAAGATGAGAAAAAGATCGTGGATGTGCTGAACGGCGCAGGCTCTGTTACCGTTGATATGATTGGTATCACAGCAGGTCTTCAGGTAAGTAAAACCGCTGCAGTATTGCTAAACCTCGAATTGATGGGGATCATAAAAAGTCTTCCGGGTAAAAAATATCAATTGAGATGAAAGGAATAGTTACCAAATCAACCGGAAGTTGGTACACAGTGATGGCAGAGGACGGAACCCGCTATGAGTGTAAGCTGAAAGGAAATTTCAAGATAAAAGAAATTAGCAGTACCAACCCTGTTTCGGTTGGCGATCATGTACAGTTTGAATTGCCGGGTGATAAGAGTATAGGGATGATAAATGTTATCGAAGACAGGAATAATTATATTGTCCGCAAATCTACCAAGCTTTCAAAACGCCAGCACATCATCGCCTGCAACATTGACCAGGCTGTGATCATCGTTACTCTTGCACTGCCACGAACTTCGACAGGTTTTATTGACAGGTTCCTGATGACAACAGAAGAGTATCATATCCCTGCAGCCATTGTTTTCAATAAAGTGGATCTTTATACTGACGATTTTCTGGAATACCTTGAAGAAATGAAAACATTGTATGAAGGCATCGGATACAAATGCCTGGTTACTTCAGCAACCATGCGTGACGGACTTGATGAATTCAAGGAATTATTGAAGGGGAAAACCAATCTGCTTGTAGGGCATTCGGGTGTTGGCAAATCTGCTTTGATCAATGCTATTCAGCCCGGATTGAATATTAAACTCGGTGAAATTTCAAGGTATCATTTGAAAGGACAACACACTACAACTTTTGCCGAAATGCATCCTCTTTCGTTTGGGGGATTTATCATTGATACCCCCGGCATCAAAGAACTTGGAATGATACATGTGAAACCACAGGAAATTGCAGGATATTTTCCCGAGATGCGGGCTTTACTTCCCAAATGTAAATTCTATAACTGTACCCATATTCACGAACCTGGTTGTGCAGTTATAGAGGCTCTTGAAAAAGGTGAAATTAATCAATCACGCTACCAGAATTACCTCGGTATGCTGAATGATGAAGGAATAGAAAAAAGCAAGGACTGGGACTAAGCCCTGTATCCTGGAATTTGGAATTTGGATCTTGGAATTTCTTTCAGATCACTCCTTGCTCCAGCTAGCCCCGTCTTTGGTATCTTTTATAACGATCCCCAGTTTTGCAAGCTCATCCCTGATCTTATCTGATGCTGCATAATCCTTGTTGGTTCTTGCATTCTGACGAAGGGCTAAAATCAAATTCATCAGTCCATCCACTGAGCCACTGTATTGATTGGCTGTGTCATCATTTAGACCCAGTATTTCCAAAGCAAAATTCTCAAACAACTTTTTCAGCTTTTCAATATCAGCGGAGGTAAGTTTTTCTTTGTCATCATAGGCAGAATAGATGGTCTTCACGGCATCAAACAAAATTGAAATGACAATAGGGCTGTTGAAATCATCATTCATGGCGGCATAGCAGTCAGAGAAATATTTTTCAACATCAACAGAAGAATTGTCGGATGGTTTGATCTTTTTCAGCGTATCCATTCCATCCATCAAACGCTTTAAACCTTTTTCTGCAGCCTGCAGCGCTTCATTAGAAAAATCAAGTGTGCTGCGGTAATGGGCCTGCAATATGAAAAAGCGGATGGTCATCGGGCTGAATGCCTGCGTGAGTGCTTTATTATTTCCGGTAAAAAATTCCTCAAGTGTTATGAAATTCCCTAAGGATTTGCCCATCTTCTGACCATTGATAGTGATCATATTGTTATGCAACCAGTACTTGACTGATTCCTTTCCATTGGCAGCAACAGACTGGGCGATCTCACATTCATGATGAGGAAACAACAGGTCCATTCCACCTCCGTGTATATCGAAAGTTTCACCAAGATATTTTGTACTCATCGCTGTACATTCAAGATGCCAGCCGGGAAAACCATCACTCCACGGAGAAGGCCAGTGCATGATATGTTCTGCGGAAGCTTTTTTCCATAATGCAAAATCAAAAGGGTTCCTTTTTTCATCCTGCCCTTCAAGTTCGCGGGTGTTTGCAAGAAGATCATCCAGCACTCTTCCGGAAAGCTTGCCGTAGTTGTGTTTCTCATTATATTTGGCAACATCGAAATAAACAGAGCCATTCACCTCGTAAGCAAATCCTGCCTCAATAATTTTCCTGACCATGTCAATTTGCTCGATGATATGTCCTGAAGCGCGAGGTTCAATGCTTGGACGTAAAATGTTCAGCATGTCCATGAACTTTTGATAACGGTCAATATAGTATTGGGCCACTTCCATAGGTTCCAGTTGTTCCAGCCGTGCTTTTTTTGCTATTTTATCATCGCCTTCATCGGCATCATTTTCAAGATGTCCAACGTCGGTGATATTTCTAACATAGCGAACTTTGTATCCGATGAATTTCAGATAGCGGAAAATAAGATCAAACGTGATGGCAGGACGCGCATGACCCAAATGCGGATCACCATAAACAGTAGGTCCGCAAACATACATTCCAACAAATGGAGATTTAATTGGAACAAAAATTTCTTTCTTCCTTGTAATCGTGTTGTACAATACTATATCCTGCATCTTAATCGTAGTTTTGAGTCTGCAAAATAACTGATTTTTTGCCAATAGGAGTGAATAAATTTTACAAGATTTCGATTGCAAACAGATGCTCCATTAAATATTTTCGAAAAATATTTCAGGATTCAATAATGTGAAATAAAATAGACTAAATTTGCCGTTGTTAAAAAAATAACAAATACACATAACACACACAATTTTTATGAAAAAGATTCTTGTAATTGGAGCAGTTGGACAGATAGGTACCGAGCTTACAATGGAACTTAGGAATTTACACGGAGGCGATAATGTAATTGCTTCGGATATTAAATTATCAGACTGTGAAAAGTTGAATGTTTCCGGCCCTTTTGAGACCCTTGACATCATGGATAAAAATGCTATTGTAGCATTGATCAAAAAACATAACATCAATACCATCGTTGATCTTGCTGCAATTTTGTCTGCAACAGGAGAGAAAAACCCTACACTGGCATGGAATGTAAACATCAACGGATTTATCAATGTGCTTCAGATTGCAGTAGAATACAAGATACAGCAGGTTTTTATTCCAAGTTCAATTGCAGTTTTCGGACCAGGCACACCGCTGGATTCAGCACCGCAGGAAACAGTTTTAAAACCTACGACCATGTATGGTATAACAAAAGTTGCAGGCGAATTGCTGGGTGATTATTATGTGAAAAAATACAATCTTGATGTTCGTGGTTTGCGATATCCGGGCATCATCAGCAATGAAACCCTGCCCGGTGGCGGCACCACTGACTATGCAGTGGATATTTATTATTCAGCAATAAAATACGGAAAATATACCTGCTTTGTAAAAGAAGACACACGCCTCCCGATGATGTATATGCCCGACTGTCTCAAAGCAAGTCTTGACCTGATGAATGCTGACTTTTCAAAACTGGTTCACCATGGTGATTTCAATGTAGGAGCCATGAGTTTTTCAGTAAAAGAACAGGCTGAGAACATCAAAAAATACATACCAAACTTTACAATTGAATACAAGCCAGATTACCGACAGGACATAGCAGATAGCTGGCCCAACTCAGTGGATGATTCCGCTGCCCGCAATGAATGGGGATGGAAACCTTCTTATGATCTTGATGCAATGACACAGGATATGTTGAAGGTAATTGGAGAAAAACATAAGCTGGGGTTGGTGTAAAATGGAATCTCAAGGTAATTTTCAATCATTTGTAAATTACACAATATTGCTTCAACTGACCAATGGTAAACAACAATAGAAACGTTTAATATAGTTCAATAACTGACCAGTTAAAGTTGAATATTGAATTGAATTTCTTTCTACCTTTGCACGCTGAAAAATTAACGATTTAATACTATAGCCGTGGATTTATTTGATAAAATTTTACAAAGACCGGGACCCTTCGGAGTATGGTCTGATCATGCTGACGGATATTTCATGTTTCCTAAATTGGAAGGTGAAATTGGCCCCAGGATGAAGTTTATGGGCAAGGAACGCCTTATCTGGAGTTTGAATAATTATCTTGGTCTTGCCAACCATCCTGAAGTGAGAAAAGTGGATGCCGAAGCTGCAAATGAATGGGGAATGGCCACTCCAATGGGTGCTCGAATGATGTCGGGGCAAACCAAATATCATGAGCAGTTGGAAAAAGAACTCGCTGCTTTTGTGTCAAAGGAAGACTCTTACCTGCTCAACTTTGGTTACCAGGGAATGGTTTCAATAATAGACAGTCTTGTTGACCGGAAAGACGTGATCGTTTATGATGCCGAGGCCCATGCCTGCATCATGGACGGAATGAGGCTGCACATAGGAAAGCGTTTTGTTTACAAACACAACGACATTGAAAGCTGTGAAAAACAATTGCAGCATGCTACCAAAATTGTTGAAGAAACGGGCGGAGCAATTCTTGTCATTACTGAAGGCGTTTACGGAATGTCGGGCGCACAGGGAAAAATAAAAGAGATCACCGAACTGAAAAAGAAATATAACTTCCGGCTGATGATTGATGATGCTCATGGATTCGGAACACTTGGCAAAACCGGCGCCGGTACGGCCGAGCATCAGGGTTGTCAGGATGGAGTGGATCTGTACTTTGGTGCTTTCGCCAAATCAATGGCAACTATTGGCGGGTTCATTGCCAGCAATAAAGAGATAGTAAAATTTCTGCGTTTTAATATGCGTTCACAGATCTATGCCAAATCTCTTCCGATGCCTATCGTTATGGGCGCTCTTAAACGTTTGGATATGATCCGTACCATGCCTGAGCTGAGAGAAAATCTCTGGAAAATAGTGAATGCGCTGCAGAATGGTTTTATCGAAAGAGGATTTAACATCGGTGGTTCAAACACTCCTGTAACGCCTGTTCATTTGTCAGGAGGAGTCAGTGAAGCAGCCAATCTTGCCTTTGATCTGCGCGAGAATTTTAATATCTTCTGCTCTGTGGTTATGTATCCCGTTATTCCAAAAGGTATGATCATTTTCAGGATCATTCCCACAGCAGCTCACACAATGGAAGATGTTAACTATACATTGAATGCTTTTTCAGAATTAAAAGGAAATCTCGAAAGCGGAAAATATGCTGCTAAAGAGATGATAAATATTTCAGAGATTTTTAAGGATATACAAAAGAAGTAAAAAAGTGTCTGAAGTTCGGAGTGTCTAAAGTGTCTAGAGTACTTGGGGCACTGCAATCTTTAGACACTATAGCACACACTAGTCACTTTAGCACACTTTAGACACTCTAGCGCACTATAGACACTTTTTATGCAGGTTAGAATGAAGGCATTTCTGGAAGAAGAACTCCGGAAATTAGAAGAACAAAAATTATTTAAACACGAACGAATTATTGAAAGTCAGCAGGGAACAGAGATCACCGTAAAAGGTAAAAAATGCCTGAACTTCTGTGCCAACAATTACCTCGGACTTTCATCACATCCTGAAATTATCAAAGCTTCTCACGAAGCTCTCGACCGCCGGGGTTATGGTTTGTCTTCGGTACGTTTCATTTGCGGAACGCAGGATATTCATAAAGAACTTGAAAAGAAAGTTTCCGATTTCCTGGGAATGGAAGACACACTTCTTTTCTCATCATGCTTTGATGCAAATCTTGCTGTTTTTGAAGCGCTGTTGGGTGAAGAGGATGCCATCATTACCGATGCGTTGAATCATGCTTCCATTATAGACGGAGTACGTCTTTGCAAAGCACAACGCTGGATTTACAATCATGGTGAAATGGGTGATACGGAAAAAACCGATCATGCAACAGGCAAAAAAGGCAAAGGACTTGAAAGATGTTTGAAAGAAGCACAGGATTGCCGTTTCAGACTTATCGCAACTGATGGTTCTTTCAGTATGGACGGCGACATTGCCCGGCTTCAGGAAATCTGCGATCTTGCTGAAAAGTATGATGCAGTTGTGATGGTTGACGACAGTCATTCCACCGGATTCCTGGGTAAGACAGGCCGCGGAACTCACGAATATCGTGGTGTGATGGGCCGGGTTGACATTATCAGCACAACCTTTGGCAAGGCTCTTGGCGGCGCTTCTGGTGGCTGTATCGTAGCAAGCAATGAGATCGTCAGCTGGCTTCGTAATAAAGCACGTCCTTACACTTTCTCGAATACAGTATCACCTGCTGTGGTCGGCGGTACCATAAAAGCACTGGATCTGATAATGAAGTCAACAGAATTGCGTGACAAGCTTGAGTTAAACACCAAATACTTCCGTAAAAAGATGACCGAAGCGGGCTTCGATATCATCCCGGGTGTTCATCCAATAGTTGCAGTAAAGTTTGGTAAATATCCCGATAGTTCCAAACTGGCAGTTAACTTTGCCAATAAAATGCTGGAAGAAGGGATTTATGTCATAGCATTCTCCTTCCCTATTGTACCACGTGGTAAAGACCGAATACGTGTTCAGGTTTCGGCTGCACATAGCACAGAACAGTTAGATAAGGCTGTAGCGGCTTTTATAAATATTGCTGAGAAATGCGGGATGTTTAGTAATAATGAAATTGGAAATTAGATATTGGGTGAAATTGGAAATTTATAACTGATGTTTCGCAAACCTTATTTTTTCTCACTTTTTCACCTTAGTAGAAAATGAAAACGCAGGAAATTTGACCTTATTACCTTATCGGGTCTGAATTAGGTAATAAGGTTAAGAGTTAAGGTGTTTGTTTTTTCAACTAAGTCATGGAGCAAAGAGAACATCGCAATTTAAAAGAAAGAAACGTTAGAGAATTATCCGTATGAAAACTTTTCCAAAGTGAAGAAAACTTTGGAAAAGTATGGCTTAGGAAAATTGAAGTTACATAAGTGGTTAAGAGATGAAGAATAAGGTTTTTTGCATTACAAGAATAGAATCATTACCCGCTATTGTAACATTATCTAAAATTGAATCATCATTTACAAATGACCACAAATAATTAAAACTAACTCAAACACTCCCCGAAACTTTAGACACTTTAGAACACTTTAAACTTAAGACACTTTTCCATGAACGTCCACAACCTTGATTGCATTTTTAAACCCACCCGAATAGCTCTGATCGGGGTCACCATTAATCCAAACAGTGTAAGCGGAAAAGTGCTGCAAAACCTTGTCGGCAGCGGTTTCAAGGGTGTTGTTTATCCAATCCACGAAACCAGCGAAGCCCTCATGGGTATTTCCTGTTTTCCGAATTTGGCATCACTTCCCCGCACTCCCGACCTTGCAGTTATTTGTTCAGAAGCAAAAAAAGTTCCTGCACAGGTGAAAGCCTGTGGTGAAGCGGGCATCAAAGGGATCATTATCATGTCATCGGGGTTTAAAGAAAGCGGTGAAGAAGGTGCAAAACTGGAAGAAGAAATAAAAGAGACAAGAACGCATTACCCCGGCATGCGGATCATTGGTCCAAACTGTCTTGGAATTATCATACCGGCATTAAATCTCAATCTTAGTTTCGCACATGAATTGCCCTACAAAGGAAATATTGCATTCATCTCACAGTCGGGTGCACTATGCACATCAGTGCTCGATTGGGCAATGGAAGAAAAGATAGGCTTTTCAACATTTATTTCCATCGGTAATACTGTTGATGTTGATTTTGGTCACATCATAGATTATCTCGGCGTTGACGACAACACTAAATTCATTATCCTCTACATAGAATCCATTACCAATGCCCGCAAATTCATGTCGGCATCGCGGGCTTTTGCACGCACCAAACCTATCATTGTTTACAAAGCAGGGCGATTTCCCGAATCGGCTGCAGTGGCGGCTTCTCACACAGGAGCGCTGGCAGTGGAAGATAATATTTACGATGCGGTTTTTCAGCGCACAGCCATTGCCCGTGTTTATGATATTGGTGAGATCTTTGATTGTGCTGCTCTGATAGGCAGAAATAAAATTCCGCAAGGTGCGAAATTGGGTATCGTTACCAATGCAGGCGGTCCGGCCGTAATGGCCTCAGATGCATTGATCGCTGCCAAAGGAAGTCTGGCAAAGTTATCGGATGAGACCATGGAATTGCTGAATGACAACTTGCCTTCTATGTGGTCGCACCGAAACCCTGTTGATGTCCTGGGAGACGATAAATACAAACGACTGATCAAAGCCACTGAGATCGTTTTGCAGGATAAAAATGTTGATGCCGTTTTGGTCATCCTCACTCCGCAGGCTATGACCAACATTACTGCTGCTGCCAAAGCCATTGGTGAATTGCAGGCTGTTACAAAGAAACCTATTCTTGCTGCATGGCTGGGTGGACTACGCATGAAAGAAGGCATCAGGGTGCTGAATGATTACAAAGTTGCTGCTTACAAAACACCTGAACAGGCTGTACGAGCCTTTATGACGCTGGTTGAATATTCACGCAATCTCGTAACTCTTTACGAAACACCAAAAGATATTCCAATTGAATTTTCACTCGACAGGAAAGAGATCCGCAAAGAATTCCATGAAATTGCCAAAGGCAAAGTTTCGGTTCTTTCTGAAGAAAAATCAAAGAAGATATTGCAGGCTTATGGCATTCCGGTTTCCATTCCGCGTACTGCTAAAAATGCTGCACAGGCTATAGAAGTAGCTGACGAAATTGGCTATCCCGTGGTGTTTAAAATTTTATCGCCCGAAATCAGTCATAAGACCGATGTGGGCGGAGTGATGCTGAACATTCAAAATGATGCACAGGCTGAACAGGCTTTCCATACCATCAGAGGAAGGGTTTCGGCCAAAATGCCGGATGCGAAAATTGAAGGTATTACCATTCAGCCTATGATCAAAATTCCGGGATCATTAGAATTGATTCTCGGCATTAAAAAAGACAGTGTTTTCGGAACTATCATTCTTGTTGGCGCAGGTGGTGTGACTGCTGAACTTTTTGCTGACCATAGTCTTGGTTTTCCTCCGCTGAATGAAAGGCTCACCCGCCGTATGCTTGAAGATCTAAAGATATGGCCACTGTTGATTGGTTTCAGAGGCAGCAAACCGGTGAATATGGACAAACTGATTGAGATCATTATCCGCCTGTCATATCTCGCCGCCGACTATCCCGAGATCGTTGAACTTGATATTAACCCACTACTGGTTTCGCCCGGAGAACTCATTGCGCTTGATGCAAGGATAGTGGTTGATAAATCTCATGCCATCAATGTTGACAAATATGACCATCTGGCTATTGTTCCCTATCCGGAAGATTATGTTTCGCAACCACAGACTATCGGTGGCAAACAGGTAGTTTTCCGTCCTATTCGCCCCGAAGATGAACCCATGTGGCTCGATATGCTTGCCAGTTGTTCGCGTGAATCAATTTATTCACGCTTCAATTATTTTTTCCAATGGGCTTCGCATGATGTGGCCACACGATTTTGCTACATTGACTATAACCGCGAGATTGCCATCGTTGCTGAAGTTGTTGAAAAAGGCGAAAGAAAACTGGTTGGTGTGGGCCGCCTGATCGCAAATTTTGAACATGAAAATGTGGAATATGCCATTCTTGTTACCGACAAATGGCAGAACAAAGCCCTGGGTGGTCTTCTGACTGATTATTGCCTCGAGATCTCAAAGAAATGGGGGTTGAAAAGAGTGGTTGCCCAAACCACAAATGATAACCAAAGGGTTATTTCGGTGTTCCGCAAAAGAAACTTCAATATCACATACGACAAGGGAACAACGGTGTTTTTTGAGAAAGAGATAAAGTGAGTTTGATGTTTGTTTTACATTTTATATTTTTCTAATTTTACATTCTACGTTTTTTATTCTAGTTACTTGTCAGGGTTTCATCCCCGATTGATCAATGACTATTGACTATTGACCAATGTTGATTCCAGGTAATCAATGTAGGTAGTAATGTTTGCGCCACTCTCCACAATTTTATCAAATTTATTTAGCAGAGATTTTCTGTTCATAAACATCAGGTTGTTGTAGAGCTTGCTATTGTTGATACCGGGATGCATAAAATGTTCCTGTCCTTCATCAATGTCATAAGGGTGAATATAGCCAACCACAGGAAGATCATTTTTCCAGTCCTTTTTCAGCATTTTCTTTATAACAAAAAATGGCAGCACCCTCATATAGACACCGCCAGCAAAGGGGAACGAGATCACTTTTGATTTGTAGAGCGAGATGGGCAATTCCCAGATATTTTCATTCATCAATTTTGGTTCTCCGCCAAATTCAGGCCAACCGTATAATGGATTTTTAGCAGGTAGAACAGAGCTGGAATAAACAAAACCAAGGTCAGCAAGTTCTTTGTAAACCCACACTGTTTTCTCAGTCATAGAGTAGGTGGGAGCACGAAATCCACAGATCCTTCCGGCACCTGCATCACGAAGTACTTTCAAATTTTCAGTGATATCAGCCCTGAAAGAGCTAACGGTATATTTATCCAACGGAATATGCTTGTTAGAATGACATGCGATTTCATGACCTTTATCAACAATTTTTTTAATAAGAGTGGGATATGCTTTTGCAACATCACCCACCACAAAGAACGTGGCTTTGCAATTGTGTTTGTCAAGAAAAGCAAGATATTTTTCTGTCATCAGTGGAACTCTCTCTTCATACTGCTGCCCGTTTTCAACAAGCAACCTCACATCTTCAAGGTCCACACTGAACAGGTAAACATTTTTATTAGGTTCCGACATTATTTCACGTTGTGATTTTGCAACACCATGCTATCAATGGATTCAATATAAGTTTTCAACTGAACACCAAATATCTTTAAAGTTTCAGTCATGTCAAATTTGATGTTGCATTTCAATCCCAGGATATTTTCTTTTGTGATCGGGATTTTTAACCCCACCATACTTGAAGCAAATATCAACAAATTTGCACACCAGTAAGGGAAAGGAACAAAAATATTTCTTTTCCCAAGCCCTGCTGAAACGGCATTGTAAAATTCCTTCATGGTTATTGCCACAGGTTCACCAACAGGATAAACACCGCTGATATCTTTCTCAAATCCTGTCTGAATTATTTTGGCGAGATCATCAATATGTACAGTGTGCACAGGCTGATTTCCGCCTCCTATCATAGGAATGAATTTGCTTTTCGACATGATGCCGGCAATAGTTTTATACAGTCCTCCATCACCAATGACAAGGCCTGGTCTCAGTATAAGATGATTGACATTTTTAAAAAGATCCTCAAGCAACATCTTGTTTTGGCCATAATAAGAAAGAGCGCCTTCATGAGCAGAGAGGCTTGAAAGAAAAACGACTTTTTTTACATTGTATTTTGTAACCACATCAAACAATCGTTTTGCACCAATGACATTGGTCATGTCAATTGTTTTTGAGTTTCCTGAATGAATCTGATAAGCACAATGAATGACAAAGTCAGCCCTTGAAAAGATGTATTCATTCAGGATCTCTTTCCCCAGATCATAGTTTACGAACTCAGCATTTACAGGCAGTTTATCAGGGGCTGTCCTTGCAAGCGCATAAATTTTATATTGCCTTTCGGCAAAATAATGCATAAGCTGATTGCCGATAAATCCATTGGCGCCGGTGATGACAATAGTTTTATCTTTCATCTGATTTCATTGAATTGGTTGCCACGACATGCGCATTGGCCATAACAGTAAAGGTGATTCCTTTTGCAGGTAAATAATGAAACCCTGAACCATCAGCCATAAAAACATTCTTTGTCCGGTTCAGCCGCCCGTTGTAAGCAATAGTTCCGTATTTCTCATCCTTACTGAAAGGAACTGTTCCTGCATAATGAATGCTTGAACCATATCCCGGATCGAGCCGCATCACCGGATAACAACCCAACTGACGAAGCGCTTTCCTGACTGTTTTTTCGTTCGACTTTACTTTATTATTTTCTTCTGTTGAAAGTGCATAATGGGCGAATAATTTATCTCCTGTAAAAGAATTAATGTCTTTCTGCAATTCAAGAAACTTATCCGTTGAGGGATTGTCAGGATGATGAATGCCTGCTATCATGAATGCTGACTGAAGATACTGCATAATGATACGCCCACCTTCCAGGTCAATTGGCGCTTCCTTCACAAGCCTGTAAAGCATAAGTGAACGATAAGTGAAGAGAGCCACAGTCACCACATCGTCATTTTTGCCATTGATATCATAGAACATCACCGCCTGTCCCTGGCTTGATTTGAAGCGGTCGAGAGGTTTTCCCAACTGTCTTAAATGAATGCATGGCATGTAGGTATAAGGGTTACAAAGAACCGGAAGTTGTTTGACATTTTCAGGAAATGACCGCATCACAAGGCGGGCAGAGCCCAGAGGCCCCACAGCTATGAGTAATTTCTTACAGGTAAAAGTTATGGTTTCGTTATTGTCAATATTTTTTGCTTCAACAATTGCGCGGTCATCTTTTTCACTGAAATGAAGAACAAGTGTCTTTTCAATGTAGGTGAAGTTCTTATTTTTCTTCAGTTCTTCAATGGTCATCCATGCACGATAAGCTGTCCATCCCTGATCAGAATAAAAATCCATGTCTTTATACTCCGTCTTCTTCCTGTTTTTATAATCAACGGAAAGCATTGCCATAGCAGGATTTCCAACAAAAATATTTTTCCCAGCGAAATTTTCTTTCTTGCTGAGATATTTATTATAAAGTTTTTCGGAAGAGTTATCCATCTTTAGCGGAGGAAGAATATTTTTCAAATGTGCGGTTGTAAATGGTGCTGCATTATCATTGGCACACGAGATGCCAATCCTTTCACTCATTACTTCGTAAGCATTTTTAAAAGTATCCTTATCAAGTCCGGCTTTCAGAAGTTCAGCATCCGAATACACATAACATCCCAACCCCCAACCTGCACCCAATCCACCGTAAGCAAGGCTTTCCATGGGTACAAAAGTTTTTGATTCAAGAGGAATGTATTTGTCAACACCTTTAATCAGGTGTTTCCTCGGAGGAGTAAGCTGAGCGCCCACCTTGGCTTCATCAAGAGGAATGGTTTCAAAACTATTACCGAAAAAATAGCTGTATTGTGATTTATCATTTTTCCTGAGGTTTTCAAAATCATCATCAGGTACAAGTCCGGCATATTTTTCATCCCTGAATCCAACATCAATCATGGTGACATTTTTCCCACCCTCAATCAGTGTTTGAGCAGCCTGTGCACCTGATGGCCCGGAACCAATAACAATATAATCGCAATCTCTGTTCATGCTTTACCAAATAATCTGATCAGAAAAAAACCAAAAATAAATCTGTAAACACTCCTTGTTCCAACAGCGCAAATTCTGATCATCGTAAAGAATGATCCCTTCTTAGCTAAGAAGTATTTTGTGTATTCAGGGCTTGCTTCCAACACTGCCAGCATTACGAATATTTTTTTCCTCAGCACTGATTGTTTATCCGTCAATGCAAGTGCTGCATCAATAAAGCCGATCCAGAAAGGAAAGCGGAGAACAAAATTTTCAAGTTTTTTATCTCTCCTTTCACAAACAAGATCACGCGCTTCAATAGCTTTCTGATATAAAAAAGCAGAAGCATCGTTGACCCTTATACCTGTAAGGTATCTCGCAAATATCCTTGCCTCCTTTGAAATATTATCTGCACCCACGCTGCTTATTATTCGATTTCATAATAATTACTGACTAATGACCATTGACCAATGACTATTGACCAATGACTATTTAATGCTACTTTTTCTGATCATAGATAATTGTTCAGCTATAAGTCCTAGTAAAAAGAAAATGATTCCCGTCAGAATAGCAAGCAATGCACCACTACTGACACCAAGTCCACGCAAAGCGATTGGAGTACCCCAGGCAATACCTAAGACTATGCTGGCAATGGAAATAGGCAGAAATATTTTCATAGGATTAAACAGCACAACAATATTCATGATCTCAATGATGGTTTCAATAGCAGTTTTGAAAGAAACGTTGCTGTTGCCAGTTGTCCGGGGTTTGATTTTGATGGGAGTTTCCAGTACTAAATGCCGCTGACTGATAAATGTCAGGGCAATGATATCACTGAATGCCATTGAATCGGGGCACATAGAAATATATTTTACGGCGAGTGCAGTATTGAATATCTTCATCCCCGAATTGATATCATAAATGTGGAGTGGCATAAGCCATCGGGCAATACCTCTGATAATTGATTTGCCCATTCTCCTGTACAATGACTGTGATTTAAGCCCTTTTCGAGAGCCTACGATCATCTCTGCATCTTTTTCAATTATCTCATCATACAACTTTTTGACATCTTCAAGATAATGCTGACCATCGGCATCAATGACAATAACATATTTTGTCTCTGCCAGAATAATACCCGACTTTATAGCGCCTCCATAACCCCTGTTAACTTTGTGATGAATCACTTTAAAAAAATCCGCAGTGTTCAAAAAACCATTCAAAATTTCTTTTGTTTTATCCTTTGACCCATCATTGACAATGATCAAATCAAAGGAATTGCTCCTGCAAAAATCAATCACTTCCGGAAGAAATGTTTGCAGCGAATTCTCCTCGTTGTAAGCAGGAATGATAACAGAGAGTGTGTTTTTCATATTTTTTTAATAAACGCTCCTCAGCAATTAAGGGCGTAAAAATACCAAAATTCGATGATATACTTAGAGGGAGGGAAAATTTTCCTTTATCTCAAACCTTATATTTCTCATTCTTTTCTAAAGTTACTACGTGTTTCGAGGTGAAAAACTTCAAAGATTACCTTTTCCATTTTTCTACAATATGATGCTTTTTAAATTTTCTAAATAGCGGAATTAATAGTAAATGCGACATTGTAATGGAGAAATTAATGCCTTTGTGTCCCAAATTATGCAAATATGATTAAGCGAGTTATTCAGGATAGAGTTATAGAGCGATTAAAACCCAACAAAGTTGTAATGTTATATGGTGCAAGGCGAGTTGGAAAAACAGTGCTTATTAAGGAAATAATAAAGGAATTTCAAGGGAAATGTTTATTACTGAATGGTGAAGATTATAATGCCAAAGCTTTGCTGGAAGAAAAAAGTATTGCAAATTATTCAGGTTTATTGCAAGGATTTGATATGTTAGTGATAGATGAGGCACAGAATATTCCGGAAATCGGGCAAAAACTTAAATTAATTGTTGATGAAATTCCCGGAATAAAAGTTCTGGCAAGTGGATCATCTTCATTTGATTTGTACCATAGCACAGGAGAGCCATTGGTCGGCAGAAACATTATTTTTCAGCTATTTCCATTCAGTCAGGAAGAATTTAAACTTACCGAAAACTTGTTAGAGACAAGACAAAATCTTGAATCAAGAATGATCTACGGTAGTTATCCGGAACCTTCATTTATTGAACATTTTGATGAAAAACGTGAATACTTAAAAGAGTTGGTGAACTCCTATTTATTAAAGGACATTCTTTCAATTGACGGATTAAGGAATTCAGGTAAAATGAAGGATTTGCTACAGATAATTGCTTTCCAAATTGGTTCTGAAGTGTCATTTGAAGAATTGGGACGACAATTAGGAATGAATAAAGGAACAGTGGAAAAATACCTTGACATGTTATCTAAAATTTTTGTCATTTTCCGTTTAAAAGGTTTTTCGCGCAATCTCAGAAAAGAAATAAGCAAAACTGCAAAATGGTACTTTTATGATAACGGTATAAGAAATGCAATAATAAGCAATTTTTCTCCTTTGGCATTACGCAATGACACTGGTCATTTATGGGAAAATTATTTGTTAAGTGAGCGCCAAAAATTAAACAATAACAAGAGATACAGTAAAGAACATTTTTTCTGGCGTACATATGATGGACAAGAAATTGACCTTATAGAAACCAGGGATGATCAAATCTCAGCTTATGAATGTAAGTGGGGAAAAAGTTCCGGAAAAACACCTGGCGCTTTTTCCAAAGCTTATCCTGATGCATCTTATAAGTTAGTAAATCGGGATAATTACCTGGAGTTCGTTTTGTAAACATAAAGTCATCCATGGTAAAAAATCAGGGATCCTAGTAGCCATGAATTATTTAATTGCAAACATTGTTTTATTATCACGGCTGAAGAAGAAAGGGAAATAAAAGTTGAAGGCCTCCATATTCGGATACTTGCCGCATATAAACTATTTCTGGGTTATTATAAAAGCACAAACTTTTAAATCTTTTATCAGGTTTTGCTACAGGGATGATTGTATTGTTTGATCAGATTTCGACCTAACACAAGTTATCAACAACTTTTTCACTTCGAAAATTCAGTGTCTTCCTGAATAATCCCCATTTTAATGTAAATTGGACGGATCATTTTTCTAATAGTGGGAAGTTTATAAGCGAAGATAATTGCCCCCAGAATGCATGAGGCACCACCAATGATGAGTGTGTTTGGTGCGCCAATACTGCTTGCCAGTGAACCGGCCATTAAGCTGCCAAAAGGCGCACTACCCATAAAAGCCATGGTGTAGAAACTCATCACACGTCCACGCTTATCATCATCAACAATGGTTTGTAGTATGGTGTTACTCGAAGTCAACTGCATAATCATTCCCAGTCCGATCACAAGCATCAAAACCATCGAAATAATAAAGATGGGAGAGAAAGAAAAAGCAATAAGTCCGCAGCCGAACACTCCTGCAAAAAGTGGAATAAACTTTATAAGACCACGGACGCTTTTCCTTGAAGCCATATAGATCGAACCTACCAGTGCACCAATGCCTGAAGCACCCATAAGAAAACCAAAAGTATGAGGTCCGCCATGAAGTATTGTCTTAGCAAAAACCGGCATCAGGACAGTATATGACATTCCCATCAGACTGACTGTTGCAAGCAGAAGGATAATATACCTGATAGGCAAAAATCCAAAAGTATATTTGAAGCCCTCTTTGAAACCCTGCACCACGCGTGTTTGTTTAGCTGATATTGTGCGGGGAGGAATATGCATCATAAGCAGGAAAGCGATAACAAAAATATAACTGATGCCGTTTATCAGGAAACATACACCTTCGCCGGTGAAAGCAATCAGTAAACCTGCTATCGAAGGTCCAATTAATCGCGCACCATTGACCATCGAAGAATTTAAAGCTATTGCATTGCCAAGATACTCTCTTTTTTCGATCATATCAACAACAAAAGATTGCCTGACCGGCACATCAAAAGCATTGATGCAACCAAGAAAAACATTTAAAAGAATGATGTGCCAAACTGAAATGGAATGATTGAAAAAAAGCAGTGTTAATGCGAATGCCTGAATCATGGCAAGCACCTGAGTAATGATCAAAATAGTGTAGCGATTCCATCTGTCAACCAAAACACCTGCAAGGGGAGCAATGATAAACGTAGGTATCTGACCGGCAAAACCTGCAACTCCCAATAAAAAAGGTGAACCGGTAATGCTATATACCAGCCAGGGCACGGCTATTCTCTGTATCCATGTTCCAATCAAAGAAATACTTTGCCCGAAGAAAAAAAGTCTGAAATTCCGGTACTGAAGAGAACGGTAGATATTTTTTAAACCTGCTGTTTTTGGTGGACGATATTTTTGAGAATCATTATGCATTTTTACTAATCATAGGTCTTTAGTTTAATGACCACGAAGGATCGTACTGTTTATAGTGAGTGTCTAAAATAGCAACATACTTCAACCATTTACAGCAAATTTAACCATCTGCTATAAACCTGAATTCTATAACCAAACTTCATCAATCCAATACTGCACTCAGCGCTTCCCTGCAGTTACCTTCAAACACTCCACCATGATAACAAACGATATTTTTAATGTCGAAAGTCAACATTTTTTTGATGTATTCTTTAGCCTGATCCTTATCAAGCGTAAACATAGGATTTATGACAAATTTACCATCAACTATTCCCACAGCGTCGCCTGTTATCATCGTTTTTGTTGCTTCAAAATAAACAGAAATATGACCTGGCATATGACCTGGTGTAGCGATAACTCTTATTCCATGGCATCCGGACAATATTTCATTATCCTTTAAAAGTACATCAACATTTGTGCTTTCGACACCTTCAATCATCCTTTTCAGTCTGATGAGGTTTTCTTTTTGATCATCACTCATCTTGTCAATGTTATTTTCAGCCCACACCAGCCGTAGTGATTTCTTTTTACCACTGATATAATCCGCTTCAATTTCGGAAGACATAACCTGGACATTTTTAAATCTTCTTTTCATTTCAGCAAGACCACTGATATGGTCAATATCCTGATGGGTAATAACGATTTTAGTCAAATTTTCCAGATCAATTCCTTTTTCTATCGCTGCGGATTTGAATAAATCAAACTGTCCGGCGTAGCCGGCATCCACAAGCACCATTTCTTTGTCTTCACATATAACCACCGGGAATAATGATCTGTTTATTCCTCCGATACTGGATTTGATTTCTAATACAACTAGTTTATTCATTTTACTTCACTTAAAATTTTTGGATTAATTACTTTTCCTTTTTTGTTGACAACCTGCATTCAATTATTTGCTTTAATGCATAGTCAAGGCCATATTTTGCCCACAATGTTGTATCACTTCTAATGGAGAGCGGATCCTGATTGTTTTTAATATACTTTTCAATTGATCCAACTATTGAATCTTTAAAATTATTGAGCTTTAAAATGGAATTTCCCGGGATACAGTATTCGCCTTCGTAGGAATAAACAAATGCTATCACTTTATCGCCTTCTTTAAGTTTTAAATCATTAAAACAATCAGAAATAAAGTAACCCTCACCATCATAAGTATGACCTTGTTTTTTGGAATAACCCTCAGTCGGAGCAGTTTTATACTTGATGTCGTTGATCAAAATTATACCGGTTTGAGGTGAATAGAAAACCTCACCAACATTGCGACCTGTGGGAAATGGACCTTTGGGACTATAAAGTTTGCTGACAGTTCCTGTGAACACCAATGAATACGGATTACCGCAAAGCCCTGTAAACGGACCTCCGGAAGGAAACCAATAGGTGAACGGGACTTTTAAAGTATCAGTTTTAGCATTCACTGATTTTTCAAAAGCACCGGATTTGCTGACCATAAATCCACCCAAAACCAGTAGGGTCAATAATGATATCAACGTTTTCATGTTTAACAGTTTTTCAGATTTCTCCCGGTATCAGTGATAAGCCTTGTTTTTTACAGGTCATTCAACAAATGAACTGAAATTTTACATTTTCAAAACTGACCTGAAATGCACTTTTGCAGACATCATTTTTTCAAAAGCCAGTTTCACTAGTTCTAATGGAAATACTTCAACCATCGGGATTATCTTTGTTAGAACACTAAACCGAAGAGTATCTTCAATATTTCCTGTAACAAATCCACGGACAGAACGCTCACCACCCAATAAAAGACCGGGATTGATCTGCATTGGATCACCTGCACCGGCAACAATGATTGCTTGCCCGTTGCGACCAAGTCCGGGAATCAAAGTGGAGATAGCTTTACCACTTGGAGCTGTACAAAGGATCACCCTTGCACCACCCATTTTCATCAATTGTTTGGCAGCCTCGACCTCATCGGTATCAATGTAAACATGAGCACCAAGTTTATAGGCGAGTTCTTCTTTTTCTTTGCCACGCGAGAGGACCACTGTTTTGTATCCCAATTTAACTGCAAATTGCACGGCAAGATGTCCAAGTCCTCCCAATCCATGAATGGCAATAAGGTCTCCACCTTTAGCACCACTGCTCATCAATGCTCCAAAGGTTGTTCGTCCTGCGCAAAGCAAGGGCGCTGCATCTACTGCATTCAATTCGTCAGGAATGCTAACGATTACATCCTTGCCCGCGATCATATATTCAGCATAGCCACCATCCACATGAAGACCGGTGGTTAATGACTTTTCGCATGAACCAAAATCTCCTTTATGACAGGCAGTGCATTCGTTACAATGTCCCCCATGCCATCCAACTCCTACCCGCTGTCCGGCTTTCCATTTGGTAACTGCGGCACCTGTTTTCTGAACTATTCCAACCACTTCATGTCCCGGAATGATCGGATATTTGATGCCCGGAAAATGACCTTCTTTGGCAATGATATCACCATGGCATATTCCGCATGCTTCAACTTTTATTAAAACTTCATTGATCCCCGGTTCGGGAATTTCTTTTTGTATGATCTCAAAGTCTGCGCCCGGAGCGCTAACCTGAACGGCTTTCATTAACGGCATAATCTTATTTTTAAAGGGTTTATTTTATTTGCAAAATTAATCTAAAATAACACAATGACCAATGACAATTAATGACACCCTGCAAAGGCGGGATAGACTCCGTAAATAACGTGCAACAAATGACTCAATGACTATTGACCAATGACAATACTAGAGATAATATCGTACCATCGGTCTGTTCTTCGAAGTATTATCTACAATTTTAAACCCTGCCCGTTCGTATGATTTGTATAATCCTATCCAGGCAAAAGCATCCGGTAATTTGTCTTGCGTGGGGATGGCGGGATAAGCTTCTATGATTTTTATTTTGTGTTTTCTTGCATATTCAATTACACCTTTCAATAAAGCAACAGAGACGCCTTTTCTTCTGAAATCTTTCGAAATAAATGTGCAGGGAACAGACCACACAGGTTTGTCATCAATTCTTTTGTGAACTCTAGAATTTTCAATTTTTATAAAATCTTCTCTGGGTGAAAATGCACTCCATGCTATCGCACGATTGTTATAAATGGCCAGGATACCTGTAACCTTGTTATCCCAAACCATTTTCTTCATCGTATTTTTGTTGCCGCCGTTAAGTTTACCTTTCATGAATTCATCTTTCTTTAAACGAAAACTCATGCACCAGCAATTGCCACAAGCGCCTTTTTCTCCAAAAAGATCAACATACAAATCCCAGTTACTTTTTGATAATGGTTCAAAAGATAATTGGTTTAAAAAGTCTTTTTCTGTCAATTTTGTGTCTTTCATTTTAATTTGAATAAGAACATGAAAAAATTAATTACCATTCATCCGGCACAATTTTGTTTTAGCTGAAGTTTCAGATTATTTCAGGTTGTAAAAATACCAATATTCATTGACATGTTCAAAGAGTGAATAGCAGATGGGATTTTGAATTACAAGAACATTATAGTCCTTCTTCTTGTCCGATCAAAATAATACTTGTTACATTTGCAAAAAAACAAACAATGGACAAAAGGTTAGAAGCATTTCAACGCTTACTTGATATAATGGATGAACTAAGGGAGAAGTGTCCATGGGATAAAAACCAAACTTACGAATCGCTACGGCATCTCACGATTGAAGAAACTTATGAATTGGCAGATGCAATCGTCATGAAGGATGAAATTGAAATAAAGAAAGAACTTGGAGATTTGCTTTTGCACATTGTGTTTTATTCAAAAATCGGTGAAGAAAACAAGACCTTTGATATTGCTGATGTAATAAACGGAATCAATGAAAAACTGATATTGCGTCATCCCCATATTTTTAGTGATGTTATTGCGAACGATGAGGAACAGGTGAAATCGAACTGGGAGAAAATAAAATTACGTGAAGGAATGAAGTCTGTACTCTCAGGCGTTCCCGTTTCATTACCTGCAATAGTGAAAGCATACCGTATCCAGGATAAAGCCCGCGGAGTGGGTTTCGATTGGGAAAACACCGGTCAGGTCTGGGATAAAGTGATGGAAGAATTAAATGAACTGAAAGTTGAAGTTGACAATGGCAGCGAAAATGCCAGGGTTGAAGATGAGTTTGGTGATTTATTATTTGCACTTATTAATTACTCAAGGTTCATCAATGTCAATCCGGATACTGCTCTTGAAAGAACGAATAAAAAATTCATTGAAAGGTTCAAATATCTCGAAGAGCAGGCTAAGTTACATGGGAAATCCTTACACGATATGACATTGAGTGAAATGGATGTTTATTGGGAAGAAGCAAAAAAGAAACAAGCATAAATAAGTCAATGGTCAACAGTCAATAGTCATTGGTCATTGGTCATTGGTCATTGGTCAATTTTCAGTTATTCGAAATGATTTTATTTTAATAATCTGCTACTGACAGATGCCCATTGACAGATGACCATTGACTTTCAAAAAACAAGTTGAATAGTGTATCAACACTTAATAAAATAGAAACAAAAAAATTAAAAAATATGGCTCCATTCATTCCAAACAGAACCCCCTGGGTGGAAATTCCGAAAGACGAATTATTGTCTGTTATCAAAAGTTTTACCCCTGAAAAATTAGCGACTTTCATTGACGTAACAGATCTGAAGGCCGACACCCAGGAACCAAAAATCAGGTTATTGGCTGAATGGGCAAAGACCTATCATTGTGCCTCTGTTTGTGTAAATCCGGTCGAGGTGGATATTATGCCACTTCTGCTGAAAGGCAGCGATGTGAAAAACTGCTATGTGATTGACTTCCCTCTGGGCAAACTTGATATTGAATCCAAAGCCGCACAGGCAGCTCATGTGGTAAAAAGAAACCGTCAACTTCGTGATGAGGGCAGTGGAAAAATCGAACTTGACATGGTTATCAATGTCGGGCGGTTTAAAAGAGATCCTCGTTATACACTTGACGAGATCAATGCTATCTGCGATGCTGCCGATGGTGAATTTGTGAAAGTAATAGTACGTTCTTCTGAACTTACAGAGGAAGAAATTTGGAAAGTTTCGGAAATAGTTGCTGAGTCAAAAGCACAGTTTATTAAGAACTCAACAGGGATGGATGCATTTGGCGCTTTGCCTGATCACATCAGGATTATGCGGCAGGTTGTAGGGAATGACAAAGGTGTGAAGGCTGCCGGTGGCATATCAGATGCAATGACTGCAATGAGACTGATGTGGGCTGGAGCCAATGAAAATTCTTTGCAGCAGCCGGACAAATTCCGCCTGGGATCAAGCGATCCGTTGAAAATAATCTCTACAATGAAAGAATTATTGAACAATACTGAAGCTTTGGTTGAAACAGATGCAATTCCCTGTTCTTTGTGTCCATATTATTTTACAGGTAAACAAGGTGCGGAAATGAAAGAATACAGCAACAATCGCTGCAAGGAATGTGTTTACAAAGAATTCAGGAAATAGTTTGAAGATAAAAGGAAGGATGTTTTTTGGAGATCATTGTGGATACCTTCACAGGGTTGACTTTTTTTACCACATAGAAACAATAGAAACATAGGTTTCACATAGTTTGTTCACCTTAAAACCGCCTTATTCTTGTTCTTTTCCTATGTGAGGTACTATGTACCTACTGTGCCTATGTGGTGAACATGTTTTAAGGAGTTAGGCATTTAATTTTATCAACCTTCTACTGTAAATTTATCCCAATCCAGAGCTACCCTGAATTGATCACGGTAAGATTGCAGTTCATTAAATGACAAAGTAACAATTTCGGTTGCTTCTTTATGAGCAGGTATTTGAATTATTATTTCACCTTTAGGATTTACAACCATCGAATCACCTGAAAAAGTTACGCCTTTTCCATCTGTGCCCACTCTGTTCACTCCAATAACATAAGATTGATTTTCAATGGCACGTGAAACCAGCAATTTCATCCATGCTTCCCGGCGTTTCTCAGCCCAGTTGGCAACATATAAAAGGCAATCGTAACCAAATTTTTCATTGTTGTAAGTGTTCATACTCCAAACAGGGAAACGAAGGTCATAGCAAACAAATGGTCTGAAATTCCATCCTTTCAGCGCCGGTGTAATAATTTTATTTCCTGCAGTAAATACTTCATGCTCGCCGGAAAAACGGAACAGATGTTTTTTGTCATAACACTGGTACGTGCCATCAGGAAACATCCATGTAAGGCGGTTGTAAAAGCGTTCTCCTTCATTGATCAGAATACTCCCTACGATTACGCAATTTCTTTCTTTCGCCTTTTCTTTCAACCACTGCATGCTTAAACCGTCAGTCTTTTCAGCACAGGCAGCAGGGTTCATAGAAAATGCGGTGTTGAACATTTCGGGCAGGATAATAATATCAACTGCTTCCTTAATGTCTGAAATAATTTTATCAAAACGGGCAAGATTCCCGGGAACATTTTCCCAGAGAAGCTCACATTGTATGATGGCTGTTTTTAAATCCTGCATAGTATTTCGGCAGCTTTATCCATTGTCTCTTCGCCCTTGGCAAAGCAAAAACGAAGCACTTTATTATCGGTCATTTTATGATAAAAAACAGAAACAGGAATGCTTGCAATTTTAAATTCTTTAGTAAGGCGAATGGCAAAATCCGTTTCTTTTTCATCAGAGATATTACTGTAGTCGAGCAATTGAAAATAAGTGCCTGCTGAAGGGACAATTTTGAATCGTGATGATTTTAATGCATTGTTGAAATAGTCACGTTTTTGCTGATAGAAAGCAGGAAGATCAATGTACGCATTTTTCTCTTTCAGATAATCTGTAATGGCATATTGAATAGGTGTGTTTACTGCAAACACAACAAACTGGTGAACTTTGCGAAATTCAGCGGTGAGATTTTCAGGAGCAACAACATAACCCATTTTCCAGCCCGTGGTATGGAAAGTTTTACCGAAAGAACTTACCACAAGACTCCTTTGCATAAGCTGAGGGTAACGGCAAATGCTCTGATGTTCTCTTTTATCGAAAATAATATGTTCATACACTTCATCGCTGAGGATAATTATATTTGTGCCGTTGGTAAGTTTTTCCAGTTGCTTCATATCACTGTCAGAAAGTATGCTGCCGGTGGGGTTGTGAGGTGAATTGATCACAATCATACGTGTGTTTCTGTTCACCATCTTTTGTGTTTCGTCCCAGTCAATTTTAAAATCCGGACCCTTTAGTTGTCCGTAAATTGGTGTACCCCCATTCAACAATATTGCAGGAACATAACTATCGTAGGCAGGCTCAAAAACTATTACCTCATCACCTTCTTTCACAAATGCTGTTATTGCAGAATATAGCGCTTGCGTGGCGCCTGCCGTAACGGTTATTTCTTTGTTCGGATCATACACAGCAGAATAACAAAACTGTGTTTTCTCAGCAATGGCTTCTCTCAAAGGCATGATGCCCGGCATTGGTGCGTATTGATTGTGCCCTATTTTCATGTAATGTGCAACAAGACTTTTTAACTGATCGGAACAATCGAAGTCGGGAAAACCCTGCGAAAGATTGATCGCCTTTTGTTCATTTGCCAGTTGCGACATGATAGCAAAAATAGAAGTCCCTATGCCGGGGAGTTTAGAAGAAATGAAATCCGGGAAAGTGGTCATTGGTATTGATCTTAATTTGGTAGTTGCAAAAATAGTGAAATAATTTGAGTGATGAATTGAGGCGACATTTGCAATTGCTGACAAACAACAATTATTTTGCGTGTTGATTATAATAAAAAATGTTCCACTTTTTGAGGGGTGGAACATTTTTTTTTGAAGGAATGATAAAATTTTTAATCTTTTACAAACTTCTTCACCGCAATTCCTTTTTCGGTTTTCAGTTCAATAATATAAACGCCGCTGGGGAATGAGGAAACATCAATCACGTAGGATGACAATCCAATGTGGTCAACATTTGTTTTGGTGCCGCTGTTTGCAAAGGTTTTTATTAGCTGGCCCTGGATATTTGAAATTACTATTGTGGCTGGCTGTTTGGTTTCAATCGTTATTTTGTCGTTTGCAGGATTGGGATAAATTGAAAATTCCTGTGATTTGATATTTTCATTTCCCGGATCAATACTCAGGCCAACACCATCAGTAATTCTTATTATTGTTCCACCAGAGCCAACTACAAAACCAGTATCCGGATTAAGAAAATCAATTGAAGTTAATTTCTCACATCCTATATAATATTGCAATGCGGAATAAAACCCGTTATTGGTTTTTAATATTATTCCATTATCGCCCACAACATAACATTTTGATGAAGAAACCGGAAAAGCTGAATAAAAATCCGGAAATTGATAATAAGAAATGTTACCCAGTAAGAATGTATTTCCACCATCGTTAGTTGACAATATTTCTCCTGCTCCTCCTATACCTAAAGTATTTCCAGAAATAAATCCATTTTGGGAATTTATGAATTTAACAGAAGTGAAATTACAATAATTACCAATCTGGATTGTCAAGGGAGTCCAGCTATTTCCGGCATCTACAGTTTTTAAAACTGTGAAATTATCTCCAACGACATAACCGGTATCAATACAGGGGAAATATATAGAATGTAAATTTTGAGTTGTTCCACTTGGTAACAATATCCAATTATTTCCGGCATCAGTGGTTTTAATTATTTTGCCACCTGCACCTACAGCATAGCCTGTGTTTTGATTGATAAAATAAATTGAAAAAATTGTTCCGGTAATGGCAGACGAAGAAACATCCACCCAGCTATTTCCTCCATCGGATATTCTGAAAATTTCTCCATTAGCTCCTGCAACATAACCATTGTTTGCATCCAAAAATGAGGACGAATACAAATCCATATCACCTGATATGTTCATTGTAACCCATGTATTTCCCATATCAATGCTCTTAAGAAAAAGCCCGCCTGCACCTACAATATATACAGCATTTGCAGCAGGAAAGCTAACAGAGTTCAAATCATTTGCGGTAACAGATGATGGAAATACATATTGAGTCCAGTGGATACCTCCATCGGTTGTTTTTAAAATGGTATTATTATTTCCCACAACGAATGCTGTCGTATCGTCTGTATAAAAAACGGAATTCAATGTTTGATTAGTTCCTGAAACGGAATTTATCCATGTGTTGCCATTATCAGTTGTTCTTAGAATAGTTCCTGAAACGCCAACAGCTATGCCTGTATCTTTATTGATAAATTTTATTGAATTCAAATCCGGGCTTGAACCGGTATGTACCACACTCCAGGTTACACCAGCATTTTTTGTTCTTGATATTTTTAAACCATCACCAACTGTAAAACCATTATTTTGATCACCAAAGGATATCGATGATACTGGATATATTTCCGCAGAATAAGTGTTCCATGAAAGACCTTCAATTTTTAAAATATCATCAGAACCTCCCGAACCACCAATATAAAAAGTATTAGAATTAGTAGCTGTAATACAGGAATATGATCTACTTGCATCAGTTTGAAAACATTGATGAGAGATATCTCCATCGTAAGTTCTGGCAATAGCACCAAATGCTATATTCCCACCAAAAGGAAAGCTAGTTGATTGTAAACCATATCCTGCTACATATATTGTGTCGTTATTAAGAGCATATATTGAGTAAAAATCGCATCCCTGATCAAAGTCACCTGAACAACTAAAATTTATCACAAACCAGCTTAAACCACCATTATTGGTTTTATAAACCTCATTGCTTGTATTATGATAACCAATTAAAAAACCAACTGTATCATTAATAAAAAAAATTGAACGCAAATCTAAATTCATGTGTGTATTTAATGCCACCCATGTATTTCCAGCATCTGTAGTTTTTATTAAAGTGCCACAATCACCAACAGCATATCCGATATTTTTGCTGGGGAAATAAACAGAAGTTAAATTTGAACCGGCAACTGGTGGATTGAGCCTCTCCCAGCCCTGAGCATTAACAATATCAATGGAAGTGTATAGAAAACCAAGCAAAAGAAAAAATGAAACTATTTTTTTCATGCTATTAAATTTTTAATTGTTCAGCAATTCAAGTCTCTTTAATTTAGCCTATAAAATGGTTGCACTCTGTCACCCGACGATTGTGAAAGAAACAACCATTTTGAATTTCACTCCTCAAAATTACATATAAAATTTCAAACCAACTTCTAAAAAAATTAATATTTTTTCTTTTTCGCTTTTACAAAATGGTTGAGTTTTTGATTTTTTCATTGGCTTTGCGCGGGTTTATTTTGTTGCATTTATGAAAAGACACCGACTGCACATTGGTATTGTTGCCGGTGTCTTTTAAATAGGTTTTATCAAATTTTATCTTTGGCTTTATGAGAGAGCAAAATAATTATCAACATTTCGTTCTTGTAACTTGCAGTTATTTAGGTAATTCATGCGGGGTTGTTCATGATTTCAAGAGTTACTCTTCATTCTTCAAGAGAATGAGACGATTCTTCAAGAGAATCGTTCGATTGCGTTGAAGAATCGAACGAAACTCTTGAAGTCAGTCTTCATTCTTTGACGGAATCGTTCGATTGCGTTGAAGAATCGAACGAAACTCTTGAAGTCAGTCTTCATTCTTTGATGGAATCGTTCGATTGCGTTGAAGAATCGAACGAAACTCTCGAAGTCAGTCTTCATTCTTTGATGGAATCGTTCGATTGCGTTGAAGAATTGAACGATTGCGTTGAAGAATCGAACGAAACTCTCGAAATCATCTAACTTTCTTTTGGAATTATTCGTATTCCCAGAAAAGGATATTGGTAAATTACTGTAATTAAGAGCCTACTCCGAAAAGAAAAAAAGAAAAATTACCACAAAAACACTAAGACACTAAACAACACAAAACAATAAAAACCAATTAAATAGTTTTCGTGGAATTTTGTGTTTTAGAGTTTTAGTGGTAAAACAGAATTGTCTGAGTGGACTCAGTATTAGATTCTTTAAAATAACATGTCATGAAAATAAAATTATCTTTACTCTTCCTGTTGTTTATAGGCTGCCAAATTGCAATGTCTGCAACATGGACCACTATATCGCGGGGTTACTGGAATAGCGCCCAGGTTTGGTCAGGAGGAATTGTTCCGCCCTATACAAGTTCGGATACTTTCATTATTCAGCATCCCGTGGCTTTCAGTGATAATATTGTTTTGAATGCAGGCGCTTTTATCCGTATTGACAGCACTGGAGGATTATGTGCGCATAAAAATATTACAGTCAATGCAGGAGCCAACGTCACTAAGTATGGGATACTTGAAGTTGATACGCTCTATATTCCCGGTGGAGATGTGAGTTGCAATATTCCCGGTAAAGTAGTATTGTGGCGTTATGCAATAATTACAAACAGTGGTTCCTTTAGCAGCAATTGTGCTTTGAACGTAGGCCCCTGGTTTGAATGTTCGCGGCCATTCTTCGAGTTCATGGGCATTGCTGAAAATGAAAGTGAATATACTATTTCAATATTTCCTAATCCTGCTAATGATAAATTACAAATTGAAATGCAATCCCGATTCGATATTGAAATTTATGATTTGAAAGGAGGGGTGATAAATAAATTTGAAGCTTGTGAAAACAAAATAGCAGTGGATGTTTCGATGCTGGTTAGAGGGATTTATTTTATTAAAGTTACGACTGTAAATGGAATTTCATTAAGAAAGTTTTTGAAAGATTAATAATAGAAAGTCAATAGTCAGAAGTCATCAGTCAATGCACAAAGACTACAAAAGTTTTTAAAACTTTTGTAGTCTTTTCTTAAAAAAAACAGCAATCCTTCGCCAGACATGCGACAAAGAATTACTGTTTCTTACCAATTAATTTAACTAAAACAGAGAGAATATATAGAGTTTAAAATGATTTCAGAGTAATTCCGATAGTGAAAGGATAAAGCTGCGGGCCTTCATTCTTCTTGAACAATCCATTCAAAGCATAGGTAGCATACACATCAAATTTTCCGACACCCAGGCGAACCATTGCACTGTAGCGCCATGTATTCAGATTGAAATCATCCCTGGTCTTGGGTTTATATTCAACGCCATCAACTTCGTAAACCTGTTTGGTGTGTGAACCAAGACGGAAGCTGCCAACAACACCGGCTGAAAGATGCACTGTACTCCTTAACTTTCCGAATGGATTTGTATCAAACTGTAATAATAAGGGCACATTCAGATATGATGTAACAAGTTTGTTTTTCTTGAAGGTCACGGATGAATCGTACACGCCGCTGATGAAATTAGAATCAGGTTTTAATTTGTAGTTACTGCTGAACCTGTAATTGCTGATATCCCAACCCAGGCCTGTAACTATATTGATATGTCTTTTCCACAGCGGGATTTTTTGTTCCCAGAAATTGATTGAAACGTTGATTGATTTGCGATAATTGAGATCAAGAAAATTATAACCTGCCGGAACATTGGTCCCATGGTTTGCATTCAGGTACCCATTCACTCCTAACCCCACACCTGCCCAATAAATTTTGAATTTATCCTGGCGGGTTTTGTGTTTTGTTGAATCGTTGCCCTCATTGATGATAAGCACTTTTTTATCACCCAACTTAAATCTGGTAGTGTCTTTTTCACCTTCAACAACTTTTCCCGAACTCTTCAGTCCATACGTTCCCACTCCATTTACTTTTATGTCTTTTGATGCGGGTTCGCTCAGGTATTTTACATCGCCGGCGCCATTGATAGTGCCTGTCAGGTTTTGCTTCACATTTAATCTGGCATCGCCTGCTCCGTTAATTTCGACATTGGTATTATTGGTTTCAAGGTTGTAGGCATTCACATCGCCTGCGCCTTTCACAACTATTGAATGAGTGTCGGCAGTGCCTTTGTATTTCACGTCGCCAGCCCCGGCAATGGAAGTGACAAGTTCTTTTACGTTCACATCCATATCAATGTCAGAAGCAGAACCGGTGAGATCCACTTCCAGTTTGTCAGTAGATATCTGGTTTGTGCTTTTCACATCAGCGCTTGAAAGAACTTCAATCTTATTTAATTTGTTGAAAGTAATAATTACATCATCACCTGATTTACCCTTTAAATAAAGGACATTGTCTTTCACTTCGGTGATAAGTTTTTTGTCTAAAGTTCCATTTTTAACGCTTATTGAATTTTCAGTTCCCTGTGTAAGCTTAACATCCATAGTGGTGTTTATTACAATGGAATTAAAATCGGGAAGCATTCTTTTGGCAGCGCTGTCGGTTTGGGCATATAACGAAGTCATGCCTGCAAACATCAATAATCCTGCAAAGATTGCTTTTAAAGAGTTTGATTTGCTTTTCATGTTTTTTAGTTTTTGGTTGTGATTAATATTTGTTTCTGTTGATTTCAGTAGTATGACGTTTGACTTTATTGAAAAGTTACATGTTACTGAAAAAATATTTTTATAGGGCTATTAAAGAAAATGTTTAAGTAAAATGAAAATTAAGAGCATTGAAAACTATGTGTTTTACTATGTATCTACTGTGCCTATGTGGTAAAAAAAGAAAAAATCACCACATAGAATCATAGAAACATAGGCTTCACATAGAAAAAAGCTATTAACAGAGGAAGGTAATAATGAAAAGTAATAGGTTCTCTTAGCCGCACAAACACGGATCAATTATTTATTTGTCACTTTGCTTCGTGACATTTCGAAATTATTTCCAAGAGCAAGTGTGTATCCGCTGTTATCTTTCTTGTGATCAAGTTTCGTATTGATGCCTGTAAGATTTGAAATTTCATTCAACCCTGCATCTGCAATATCCCATACTGTGATCTTGCTGTTATCCGGGGTTACGTCATGTTTTTTGTCTTCGGGAGCAATGGCTTTTTTAAGTTTAAATAACGCAAGTTCTTTCAACGAGAGAACCTTGTTATTATCCTGTTTTTGTTCTCCGGCCTGCAGTTTCTTTTTCATCATCATGTTGTAGAAATCTCCGTAAACTGTAATTTCTGAAAGTTTTTCCGGGTTGTCATTATTGCCTGAGATTGTCTTTTCGGGTAAAGACTGAATACGGCTAACAATTCCGTCATCATGATGATTTCCGAAATTAATTTGTTTTTGCAAAGGATTGCTCATTGCAATTTCCTGGTTGTTATTTGAACTTTGAATAATTGCAGTTGCTTGCGTATTTGATCTGCTCTCTCTTTTCATATTGACATCATTTCTGCTTGCAGTATAGAAAGTGTTTGCTGCTTCCTTAGGTAATAAGAAATAAACAGCGAGTATCAAAATGATGGATGCAGCAATGGAAAGGGCATAATATAGCTTAACAGGACTGAATAATTTTCTTGTACCTGTAGCATGTTTTAGTTGTTCTTTTCTGTCGAAAATAATTGAAGTATCCGGAGTTATTTTTGAAGCTTTAAATAAATTGTACTCTTTGTTCAAACCGGGATTCAATGCAAGAAACTCTTTCAGATCAGAAAGCAGCGCTAATGAAGCATCACCTTCTGATGCGGCAATAAAAAGCTCCGTGTAATTATTTTCATTAATATTTCCAAAGGGAATGATCACACTCTTTTTAAGAGATTCTTTTCCTGTGAACTCAATGGATCTGTCAGGAGTGATCTTTGTTTTAAGGAACAGATCAAATTCCTTTTTCAAAAATGGATTCTTTTCAATAAAGGCGGAAAGAAGCTCAGATTGTTCTTTGGTCAAGTCCCCTTCAACTTCGCCTACGAAAAACTCTGCGTAATTCAATTCATTGATGAGACCAACAGGAATGACAGATTTTTTTTTTAGAGATTCCTTTGCGTCAAAAACTATTTTTCTTGCGGGAGGCAGCGTAACATTTTCAAAGTAGTCGAATTCTTCTTTCAGGTCATAATGAAGTTCCAGAAATTCCATGAGTTTTGCTACCTCGTCCTTCGACAAGCGCCCCTCGTAATAATCGAGGAACCAAACTTCATAGTTATTTCTGTTTATTTGCATCATTTAAGTTTCGAGTTTCCAATTTCAAGTTTCCAATTTCAAGTTTCAAGTCTGCTCCTATTAGTCGTTTTCTTGCCGCAAAGGCTCAAAGACTCAAAGTTTCGCAAAAAAATTATAAATGCTTTTCAATGCTTTGCGTTTCTTTGTGTCTTCGTGCCTTAGCGGCAATTTTATTTTTTACTTTTGGTAGCGTGCTCTAATTTCTAACTTCTTTTTTCTTTCTCATAAAACATTTTCCAGGCTTCCGATATATTCCTTCAAAAACACCCTTGCCCTGTAGATATAAACCTTCACCTGCGATTCGGACAAACCTGTTATCTCTCCTATTTCATCATACGCATAACCCTCGTAATCTCTCAGCATCACAACAGATCTCTGAATTTCGGGCAACCTGTTCACTGCTTCTCTCAATATTTCTTTCAATCCAAGGTATTCTTTGTTGTCTGAAGTTTGATTAAATTCAATATCCTCAAAGCTCACTAATTTTTTCTCTTTTCTGATCGCATCAATCATTGTATGATAGGCTGTCGTAAATAAATAAGAACGTGCTTTTGCATAATCAATTTCTCCGGCCTTGTCCCACATTTTAATGAATGAATCCTGCACAACATCCTTTGATTTATCAGTGTCGTGCATATTGTGAAGCACAAAACGATAAACTGCATCAGAGTAGTCATCCACACAAGTGTTGTATTCTTCCGTTGTCATTAAGTTTGATGTGTTTTTATCTGTTTCCGGGTGTAGGACGATTTAAGATGCCACAAAGTTACAGCACGATGAAAATAATTCTGAATTTCATTCAATGTTGTTGAAAAACAGGAATTAAACCAGCCAATACCCTAATACAGTTTTATCCTTTTTAATGAAATGTATGATTCATTGACATTGGCATAAACAGGATCGCCCGAGATCAGATTAATAGTTTGAAGATCATTTGAAGGATATAAAGTAATAACGCCGTCTCCCGTTTTCACCTTCACTGCTAATCTGAAATTATTGTTGCTGTTATTCCATTTGTAACTAAAAACATTTTGATTTGAATCGCCCTTATAATTGTAGGCCCACTCTAACTGCGGACACGCACGGCTGTACAAATACTGATCGAAAAACCACTGATAATCCTTTTTTGTTTTTTCGTTCACAAGTGCAATAAATTCTTTTGTTGTTGCAATGGAATATTTGTAACGGCTGTAAAATGTCTTTATAATGTCGAAAAACAAAGTATCATTATTAATCTGGTTTCGCAATGTATGCAGCATTAAGGCTCCTTTAAAATAAACATCACCATCATTATAGTCCCAATAATTCACATCGTAAGGCCCTACAACCGGTCTTTTATTTTTAATAAGCATGGCGTAAAAACTCAAATAATCAAGGTATGCCTCATAACCCTTTGTATATTCTACATACAGGGCTTCGCTATAAGTAGCAAAGCCTTCATGCAACCAAATATCTGCATAGTCGCCGGCAGTGACACTGTTTCCCCACCACTCATGCGCTGATTCGTGAAGAATGATATAATCGAAATCATAGCCAATCTCATTCTTATAGTTGTTGCCATAAGCAATTGCGGTCTGGTTTTCCATACCTTCATAGGGACTTTCAACCAACTTATATCCGTCCCTTGGCCAGGGATATTCACCAAATTTACTCTCATAGAATTTCAGGATATCCACCGTCTGTTTAAAATGTGTTTTGGCCTTATCGAGATTATAGGGTAAAACATAAAAATCGAGGTTGTAAGTTGTATCACTTTTTGGATAAGGGATTGTAAAATGTTCATATTTTCCAATGTAAATGGTAGCATCATAAGTGTTGATAGGGTAAGTTGTTTTCCATGAAAAAGTCTCCTTATTTCCTGTCTTTTCTTTTTTGATAAACTGCCCGTTGCTCACGCAGAACAAGCCTTCTGGTATGGTGATATTCATTTTCAGGGAGTCGGGTTCATCAGAAAGATGATCCTTCAATGGCCACCAAAGACTGGCTCCATCCAATTCGCAGGAAACACCAATCCAGGGGTTTTTATTTTTGTCCTTTTTCCACACAAAACCTCCATCCCATGGTGGCTTTGGCGCTTTGATGGGTTTCCCCTCGTAATAAACTGTGATTTTAGTCTTTTCTCCTACTTTGATTTTATTTTTAAAAGAAACAAAAACCGCATTGAACTTTCTTGTGAAGGTAAGGCTGTCTGTTCCGTTAACAATTTTATTTATTTTTAAATTTTTGTAGAGATCAATTTGGATGGTGTCCAGGTCGGTCAAAGGATTGAAATAAATGTCAACATGGCCTTTGATATAGCGGTCTTCGATGTTCAGATCAACGTTGATTTCATAAAAAGTAACATCAAAGTTTTTCCTGTATTTTGTAAGCTTTCCCCTCAATGTGTCGGCTTCCGTGAATACCGGATATTTGCCGGGTCTTTTGGGAGTTTTAAGTTTTCTGTTTAGCCCGATAAGGGAACAGGAGGTCAAAAATAAAATGAGAATTACGGTGACCAGTAAATATTGTTTTTTCATTTTGCAGGTTTTAAGCGCCGGTAAATTTTGCAGGGTTCACTTCAATCCTGATATAGCTTCATTGATATTGAAAATATGATCTGCCAAATTTTCAGATGACGAAATAAGATCAATATAGATCACACTGCTCTTGTTATTATAATCGGGCAAAGTAGCTTTTTGAAAATGTTCTTTTATCAGATCATTGCGCAGTTTGTTTATCTGCAATTCCAGCATCTGGGCTTTGTCCAGCGAAACTTTGTCATAATCTTTTTCAAGATTTGCAATAAGTACATCGAAAGCTGAGAACATAAGATCATACACCTTTTTCAGGTTGTCGCGCTGGTCCTGCGTGAACCATACTTTCATCTCGTTTTTCCAGTTTATTCTTTTCGCCATGTGATACACAGAGTCGCCAATGTTTTCGAGTTCCTTGGCTATCCGCTGCATGGATTTTACTTTTTGCTGACCGGTAATGCTTAGCTCTCCATGGTAAACCTGGCTGAGATAAGTATTAATTTCTTCTTCTGATTTATCAATTTCTTCTTCCTGTTCTGTGATGGTTTGATATAAAAGTTGATATTCTTTTTCATTTTTTTCAACCAGCAGTTCGGGAATCCTGTCAAACTGCTTGCGGCCTTTTTTTGCAAGAATTACAATTTCGTTTTTGGCTTCATTGAAAACAAGCTCTGATGAAGAGAAGGTAGAATTGATAAATTTCAGACTGTGTGCCTCGTCAGGTTTACCTTTTGAGCGGATGATCTTTTCAGAAAGTTTAACCAGCCAGGGAATAAATCCAATGAGCAAAATTGTGTTCACAACATTGAATAAAGTATGGAATACGGCAAGTCCCAAAGGCATTGCTTTAACCTCGGTCAATGGTGAGTGGCCAAGAATGTTTGAGGTGATAAAATCTGTTCCAAGAATAAACCATTTAAAAACAATGAGCATCCAGATCATTCCAATCACTTTAATGATGGTATGTATCAGAGCGGCTCTTTTTCCCTGTACATTGGCAACCAACGCTGCAATATTGGCTGTGATGGTGGTTCCGATATTTTCGCCGAGAATCATTGCAGCGCCCAGTTCAAATGGTATCCAGCCATTGCTGCACATGACAATTGTGAGGGTTACTGTAACGCTTGATGATTGTATCAGGGCTGTGAGAACCATGCCGGCCAGTATATACAGAAGCACGGAACCAAAGCCAAAACCCGAAAACCCGGAAAGAAAATTTATCAGCACAGGACTTGTACGCATTCCTGTAAAAAGAAAGTTGAGGAAATCAAGACTAAGAAAAAGCAAAGCAAAACCAAAGAAGAAACCACCCCAGCTTTTGCGGGTATAATTTTTTGAAAAAAGTAGTGGAAATGTTATTCCGATAACGGGCAGAGCTATCATTCCCATTTGCCCGTTAAAGCCGATAGCGGCAATGAGCCATGCTTTTATGGTAGTACCTATTGTAGCTCCCATGATGATGCCAACTGATTCGGTGAGCGAAATGATCCCTGCATGAACAAAACTGACTGCCATCACAGTCACCACTGTTGAAGCCTGCACCAATGCCGTGATGATAAGCCCCGAAAAAACAGCTTTGATCTTTGATGAGGCAATATAACTCAATATCGCTCTGAGCTTATTCCCCGCAATTTTCTGAAGGCTTTCGCTCATCAGCTTCATTCCAAACAGAAATAGCCCTATGGCTCCAACTAAAGAAAGAAAATCAATTAGGTAAATCATTTGTGATGTTTTTTCAGGATTCAAATTTGTTGTAAAATTATAAAAAAACTATCAAACTGGAGAATTGTCATTTGCTTCGCGTCATTTATAGTCATTAGTCATTAGTCATCTGTCAATAGTCAGTAGTCATAAGGTCATTTCTAAATCTTAAATCAAAAATCTTAAATCAGAAATAATTGTTACCTTTTTCTTACTTTCGCCATGTATTAATAACCTGGTTTTTTTATGAAAAAAGTATTCTTCATTTTACTGCCTTTAGTTTTTCTGTTTAGCAGTTGTGTTGAAATTGTTGAGGAAATAACTGTCAATGCTGATCAATCGGGCACCGCTTCGCTGCACATGGATCTGGGTACGTTCGGTAGCCTTGCAACAAGTCTTGGAGGAAAATATTTCCAGGGAAACATGCTGGATCAATTGAAAAAACTTCCTGAAACTGCTGCCGGAATTCTGAAAAATATCAACGGACTAACGAATGTTGTTCCTATCACCGACAAAAAAGGGCTCTATTCCGTGAGTTTTAATTTTAAAAATGCCAAACAACTGAATGCCGCTTTGTACAAGCTTTTGGGAATAAAGAAACCTTTTTTTGCTCCCAACTATATGCGGTTAAACAAACGGAAATTGGTGAAAAAAAACTACGCTCCCGACTTGAGGTTATTTATTAAAAAGTATAAAGACCAATTGAAAGACGCTGAATTTTTAAAGCTGATCACTTATAAAACCATTTTCCATTTTCCTCGAGAGGTCACCCATTTTTCAAATAAAAAATCCACTCTCTCCACAGATAAAAAAACTCTTGAATTCAAATGCACACTTGATGAGTTGCTGACTTCGGGAACGAATATCGGGAACAAGGTCAGGTACTAAAATTGTCAATAGTCAATAGTCAATAGTCAATAGTCAATAGTCAATAGTCAATAGTCAGTAGTCAGTAGTCAGTAGTAAGCAAAATGACCATTGACCATCAATGACCACCAGTGACCATCAATAACTTTCAGAAAGAATCAAACCCATGTTTAATTGCACACGCACATAATCCTTGCAGGCTGCGAATATTGAGCTTTTCGCGAAGGCTCCTTACATGCGATTTGACCGTATTGATGGCTGTATCAAGCTCGGTAGCCATCGCGCGATTATTAAGTCCACGCCCAATAAGAACAAGAACTTTAACTTCGCATTTCGTTAATAAACATTCAACCTCCTTTTTCCCCTTGCGCCGCTGGTCGGCAAAGAGAAAATGAAGCAGTCTATCAATTTGCAGCGCATCATCAATTGTTACCAGGCAATTTAATAATTGCAGACGACTGTAATCGCTGTTATTACTAAACAAATTAATCACATCTATTGCCCATTTAAATTCGCCCGCTTTGTTTCTGTAACGATAAGGAATCCCCAACGGATTTTGGCTATTTTCCGGTTCGCTGAAATAATCAAATACCAATTGTGGCACTACAAAATCCTCTTCATGCAACGTTTTTTTATCCAAATTGTCGCCCATTTCCATCAGATCATTTTCGGTAAAATCTGTTGTAATAAATGTGGCTTTATTGGCCCACAAAAACTTTAAACAGGATTGATCACCTTCTTTCCAGTGTTCATTTAAGAAAACTACAGTAGGCAATTTGTCAAGTATTGTTTTATAAAAATCATTTTGGTTGCCAATAAAATTTCCTTTAAAGGCAGGTTCCGGTTGGGTTTTTGGCTTTGACATTTGGGTTTATTTAGAATTTATAAAAAATGTATTCAAAGTCACTAAAATTTAAATTGAAATACTCACTCAGCTAACGAAATTATCAACATTAAGCCACACAAATATGAACACTGAAAAAATGCGCAAACCTATAGGGAATCGCTAATAGAACCGCTATTGTATAAATCAATTTTTATTGTCATCAAACATGTTTAAGTAAAAATCTGTTTGCAAAAATAAAACTATATTTTGACAATAACAATACTCGCTTATAGAGACAATGTAAACCGAATATTCAATAGTTATTTGCAATAAAATCTTCAAACATGGAATTAAATTTTTAAAAAAGTTACAATATCATCCCATGGGAGGTTGTGCAGTAAATTTATCCTATGCAAATTTGTGGCGTTAAACAATTAACCGTTTAGCGCTGAAAAAAATAAACTGTAAATGTTGAAAAAATAAATAATGCCAGGTTTGTCCGGAAAATAACCCGGACGATTTAGCCCGAAAAAAAGAAGTGAATGGAGTTTTCAAATTACATAGAATCTTTAAAGGAGGTTTTTAACCTTCTGGTGGCAAAGAAAAAGCAAATAAAATCATCAAAAATGAGCACCTTTAAAAGTGATATTGAAAAAACCGGGATCACGATCAGAAGAAAGGGTGAAAACAAATCAAATTTGAATTTATACCCATCCAAAGGTCATTTTTCTGATGATTTTGCCTTAAATAGCTGTTCTACATCAACATCATCTTTAGCTCCCATTCTATTACCTTTAGCTCACAACCCGACACCTTTAGCTCTCGGTCTATTACCTTTAGCTCCCGCTTCATTACCTTTAGCTCCCAACCTGACACCTTTAGCTCTCGCTCCAATACCTTTAGCTCCCGGTCTATTACCTTTAGCTCCCGACTTGACACCTTTAGCTCTCAATCCATTACCTTTAGCTCTCGCTCCATTACCTTTAGCTCTCGACTTGTCACCTTTAGCTCCCGGATTTACACCTTTACTTCAAAATCAAAAACACTTCATTCACGAATTGGTTATGCAGGATATTCGGGCATCACCAATTTGTGAGGCGACACTAAAATAAACCAAATAAATTTTCACATTTCTAACAATAGTTTTTTACTTAAAAATAAACAATCATGGCAAAAAAAAGAACAAAACCAACAATTGAACAATTCAATACCAGGGTGCGCAAAGCTCAGGCAAGACTGATCAGCGAAGCAACCCGGTTAGGTGTAACAACGGCACAGTTAGCAATAATTGCAGGGCTTTTTGGCAACCTTGCAACAGCGGGAACATGGTGCTTTCTGTGGGAACTTTATACCGGTGGCGAAACTACCTGCACACCCAATGTAAGAAAGGCGATCAAGACGCTGAGAGGCAAACTCGAAAAAGCGCTGTCAGCTATTTATAATGATATACCTGCCAGCATCTGGAATGATGACGACCGCAGCATTTTTAGTCTTAAAAAGGGAACACGTACTCCTCCTACCAAACCCCCTAAAATTGAAGAAAAAATTGTTCCTGTAACAAAAAATATTGGTGGAGGAAAGATAAAAATTGGTTGCAGAACAACCACCGATGAAAAAAGATCATCGTTGGCATTTGGCGCTACCGGAGTTAAAATAGCTTATTCGGTGTTTGACCACCCGTCAAAGAATGATGTGCAGGATGAGTCCAAAGTAAAACGTCAGGTTGTGGATTCAGCCGACGGTTGCGATAATCTCGATTATTTTTCGGGAGCAACTTTTGAACTTGAGCTTGACCCTGCAGATGTTGGCCGCGAACTTCAATATTTTTTGCGTTGGTACAATGTAAAACATAAAGAAAATGCAGGACCATGGTGCGGACCTTTCAGCGCCAATATTTAATTGGTATTGAAAAGAAACTTTTCCAAAGTTTTCTTCACTTTGGAAAAGTTTAAAAAAACGAAGAAAAGAATGCCGTATAAATAATTGAATTCTGGCAGGCAAAATGAATAAGTAAAAAAAAAGATTAGTAAAGATGAAGTAAGATGCAATTTTGATTAAACTGTTGTGTGAATTAAAACAACAAAAATGAAAAATTTAGAAAATGTTGAAATGCCTTCTGTTTCCTTTCATGAAAGGGGATGGGAGGCATTTTTGTTAATGGGAATGAAAATTTGATTGAAATTTTTTTTTTGAAAACAAACTCTATATAAAATAAAAAAAACCGGCAAGGGCTTGCATACCCAGGTGCCGGTTATCTTGCCAGATAAATATATTTAGTAACTTTACCAAATATTTTGCAAAAATAGAAAATCAAAATCAAAATTGAAGAAAAATTTTTCTGGATTTTTTGCGCCGGATTTTCCTTAAAAAGATTCCCTGCGAAAGTGGAAAAAAATTTATTAATCAAAACGTAAAAGAAATTGTTAGATCATTAAAAAAACAAAATATGAAAAAGTCAAAAATTATCTTTCTTATTGCTATTTTTATAGCAATGTTTAATGCAAATGGCAAAGCACAATCGCTGTCAATTAATGGCGATTCTATCAATTGTGCAAGTCCTAACTATACACTTTCAAACTATGTTGGAGGTGTAACTTATACCTGGAGTGGTACGGGAGGCGTAACATTTAGTCCTACTACAGGTATTGCTTCAGCTGCCAATTGGGCAGGTTTTTCGGGTACTTCTTCAACCATTACCGTTACCGGTAGTGATGGTACATCTGCAACCTTTATTGTTTATGAATGTTGCACTCCAGGATTATCTAATAGTTTTACGAATAGTACTGCATCTGCAATAATAGCAATGTATACTAATGTTGTTTATGGACGAACTATATATATTAATGGAACTTTAACAATTGATGCTAATATTGAATTTGACAATACCAAAGTTTATATGGGTGAGCATGCAACAATAATAAATTCTAGTGGTTATACTTTAAAATTTACTGATAATACGCAGGTTCAATCTCCATGCAATTATATGTGGGATGGCATTATTACGACAAATAATACTGCAAAGGTAATTGTGAGTGATGTTGGTACTAATGGCACTGCCAGTCCGACAATTCAAGATGCTTTTTATGCAATAGTTTCAGTTAATGGTGGCGAGTTTGATATTACAAACTCTAACCTTCTTAATAATTATAGAGATATAGCCATACAAGCATATTCCGGTACTTATAATAGTTTCATTAAAGGAAGTACACTTAGTTGCACAAGAGATTTATATGCTCCTTATGTTAATGAACGTACTTATTGTGGTATTACCATCACTGAACTTGTAGCTAACTGGACAATTGGCAATACAGCTTCGGCTGCAAATAAAAACACATTTAATAACATGTGGTATGGAATTTATAATACAAAAACAAATAATAGTACTACACAAAATATTGCCATTTATAATAATGCATTTACAAAGATTAATCCCTCTTATGATGGTATAATAAATACTGCTGCAGGAATTGCCATTGTTTATTCAAGTAATCCAAGCTACACTACTTTATCAACACTAACTGTTGGAGGCACAGGTACTAATCAAGCCAATACCTTTGGACAAGCGGTAGCTGGTGCTCAGGATAGCTATATGGGTATAGAATGTCTTAGATTTACGAATACTTATATCAATGGAAATACTTTCACTAATTTAGCTAAAGGTATTTATGTGGATAATGTAAGAGGCGGCATTCCTATTCATATCAATTATAATACTATGGAAGAAATTAACCCAAGCGGTGTAACAGGTTGCACAGGCTCATGGGGGATTTCAACACTTTATACAGTAGGGGCGCTACAGGTAGAAAATAATAATATCAACTACTACAGCACTACTACCTCTTATCAATGTGCTTATGGCATAGAAAATCAAACCAATCAAAATGCTGCTGGATTTTCATGCTCAACTACGGTTAGTGGCAATAATATTAAGCAAAGTATCATTGCAATTTATGAATTAACAGACGATATAACTAGTGTAACTGGTAACACCATTCATATTCCATCTTCGCTCGGCACTACTGCGCATTATGGTATTGGTATAGCTAGTTGTGCTGGTACAAATGCCAATAACAATTATATTTACAACAATAACATTACTTGGGATGGTGGTACACCAGGTTCCACTCAAGTTAATCTTTGTCGTGGAATTCAAGTTCAGGGTAGCACTTATACCCAAGTAAACCAGAACATTCTTACCAATTGTGGTTCAGGCATACGTTGTTATGGTAGTGGTTATAGTCCAAATTACTTAATTTGCAATTACATGTATTACTGCTACTATGGTGTCTATCTTGATGGTGGTGATATTGGTAATCAAAATCCAAGTGGTATTGCCTGGGATAACCAATGGTTTGATCAAGTGTCTCCAACTTATAGAGTATATGGTAGTATGGGGGGAGGCGCAACATGTGTTTGGTATTATGTAATTGGTACTAATACTTCATTAGGCGCAGGGCAAACGAGCGTAGCCGGAACATTTTCTACAGTAAGTGTAGGAACAGGAACTGGCTGTACACTTAAGATGGCAATATATGATCCTATATCATCTTCTGAAGAAAGGCAGGATTTCCTTGGTATAAATTCATCTATAATGAGTGATGTTGACATTTCTAATTATACTGATCCAAGTCTTTATTTAATGACTAAAAATGCTTATGAAAAAATCAAAGCCGACACTTCAATTTTATATCTTGGTTTGCCTGATGATAAACAGTATCAAAAATTTTATCAGAGAGTAAAATCATCCAATATTGGTAAGCTTGATAATATTAAAGCATTAATAGCTGCTGAAAATTATAATGCAGCTATCATAAGCAATAGTTTCTTTACTCCTCTAAACACTATTGAAAAAAACATAAAAACAGTGAATGACATCTTCCTTCATACCTGGGCAAATGAGCAGTTTGCATTTACTTCAGCCGATTCAACTACGCTTATGGACATTGCTACTCAAAATCCAGCTTATTCAGGCGAGGGAGTTTATATGGCAAGAGTGTTAATGCAATATTTCCAAACAGATTATTTGAACTCAAGTAACATGAAAATTGCACACGAAACTCCGGTAGTAAGTAGTAATTCGGAAATTTTAGTTTATCCAAATCCTGCATCGGATAATGTAACCTTACAATTCAGTAACATAACCAATGAAAATTGCACATTTGAACTTTTTGATGCAATGGGTAATAAAATATTTTCAAAAGAATTCGTTTCATCTGAAAACCTAGTAAACGTTTCACTTACAAATGTTGCAAAGGGTGTTTATATTTGCAGGATTATAGATTCAAACCACATTAATTTGTATAATAGTAAACTCGTGATTATTAAATAAAATTCTTAATTTTGCATCCTGGGCGTAATTTCCCAGGATGCATTTTTTATTAATTATGAAAAATTTAATAATTTATTTAATAATGTTTTCCCCGTTATTTTTATTCTCCCAGAATTTAGTACCAAATCCAAGCTTTGAAACAATATCTTCATGTCCTACAGATCAAGGTCAACTAAACTATGCAATTCCCTGGTTCAGCCCCACTTATTATGGTAGTTCTCCCATGTCAGATTTATTTGATACATGTGAAGCACAATGGCCAAATGGGGATTGTTATGGTATTCCATTAGATCCAAGGGGATATCAATATCCAAGAACAGGTAATGCTATGGCAGGTGTATATGTATTTGCTGATTATGAACAAGGGAGGGAATATATTTCAGTACAATTAAATAATCCATTAGGAGCAGGTAAAAAATATTGTATTGGATTTTATGTTTCATTAGCAAATTTTGGAGATACTGCTTTTCAACCAAATATGGGATCAAGATATGCTATAGATCGTATGGGTGTTTATTTATCGGATACTATAATTCATTTAAATACAATATACCTAATTCCAGTAAAGCCTCAAATAGAAAATCCACAAGGTCATTTTCTTTCTGATACATTGAATTGGATGCTTGTTTCTGGCACTTATTCTTCTAAAACCGGTGGAGAACAATATATTACCATTGGTAATTTTTATTCAAATGATAGCACAAATTATATAAAAATAAGCAATAGCCATTCTCATCTTGCTTACTATTATATAGATGATGTTTATGTAATGGATTGTAATGATACCTTGGGAATTGAAAATTACCAAAATTCAACTACCATCAATGTTTTCCCAAATCCGGCAACTGATTATCTTACCATTGAAACAACGCAACCAGGCACAATTGAAATCTCCAACATCCAAGGGAAATTAATAAAAACCCTCACAACCACCGGCACCAAAACAAATGTTGACCACGTTGGATACTCATCCTACGTGGTTGATGTTTCAGAATTTCCAAGTGGAGTGTATATAGTGGAAGTGAAAACAGAAAAAGGAGTGGTGGTGAAAAAATTTGTGAAGGAGTAAAAACATTCTGTCGTGTGTGATTTGCACGAAGCGCCGGATTGCAAATGCCGTTCCGACGCGCTGCAAATCCGGAGCGGCGGAACGAAATGATGCTCCTGTAGTATTAAAACTAAAAAATTTATTGGGAGGCAGTTTAAAAGAAATAGATACTTTTGGTAATAACTTAAAAATGGATTGTAGCAATTTTTCAAAGGGAATTTATCTTCTTGAAATTAATACCGAAAATAAAATTATAACAAAAAAATTAATCATTAATTAAAATCAAAAATATGAAAACAAAAATTTTAATATTTGCAATTCTGGCTTCTTTTCAAATTTCTATTATAAATTCTAATAGTTATGGGCAAAGCTGGTTATGGGCAAAAAAAATAAGTGGTAATGCCGATGTTGAAGGGGGAACAAAGATTGATGCGAACAATAATATTTATTGTTCTGGTTATTTCATGAACAAATGCTATTTACCAAATGATACATTTTATTCATCAGGTTATAATGATATTTTCTTGGCCAAATATGATGCTAATGGTAATGAAGTATGGGCAAAAAAAATTGGTGCAAATAATCCTTATGGTACAATTGAATATGGAAGCATTGGCGCAATTGATAATGCCAATGCATGTTTTTACTTTTCAGGTACTTTTAACGGTACGGGATTGACCATTGATGGTCATTCAATTTCAGGCATAGGTGGCTCGGAAATATTTTTAGCAAAATTTGATTTTAATGGGAATTGTTTATGGTTGAAAAAAGCAGAAAGTTACGGTAACGACAATGCCAATTCAATGTGTTTGGATGCAAATAATAATATTTATTTTTCAGGATATCTTTTTACATCGGGAACTTTCGATACTACTCATTTGGCTTTAGGATCATTTTTAGCAAAAATAGATCCTAATGGTAATACACTTTGGGCACGCCATATAATAAGTGGTAATGGTTATGCTTGTTGTATGAAAATTAAAAATAATAATCTGTTAATTTCAGGAGTAACCTCTTACGGTGATACTACATATATTGATACTACTATGCTAATAGCTACCCATAAAAATAATGATGGATTTATTGCTAAGTTTGATTTAACAGGAAACTGTATTAAAGCAAAAAGATTTAAAGGTCATTCTTCCGATTTTGCTGGTAATTTTGTCACTGATGCAAGTAACAATATATACCTAGGAGGTATGTTCACCGATACTATTACTATTGACACATCAAAATTAATTGCAAATAATAATAGTCAGGATTTGTTTTTTTGTAAATTAGATAGCGCTTTCCATGTAAAATGGATGAGACAGAGCCATGCTAATGGAATTGCTGGAGCCAATAGTATGGGTGTTGAAAAAGACGCGAATGGTGATATTTATTTGACCGGTGATTTTGGCGGCAATGCAATATTTGGAACTTATAATGTTAATTCTTATAAAACAGTAGATATGTTTATCGCAAAATATAATATTAATGGCAGTTGTTTAGGATTGATCCATTTTGGTGGAGCAGAGCCAAGTGATATTTTTACAGGAAGCTTAAATATTGCAAGTAATACAGATTTAATTGTATCAGGTAATTTTAAGGATACTATAAGTGTCGGAAATACTGATTTAATGAGTAATGGAAATAATGCAATGTTTTTTGCTAGAACAACTGCAATTTCAGGTCTTAAAGAATTGAATCCAGTTGATAATAATCTTCTTATAATTTATGCAAACCCCACAACTGGGAAATGCAACATAACTGTTCCTGATGAATTTTTGAATGAGAAAAATTTAACTCTGAGTATATTCAATACCAATGGGCAACTGATTCAACAAAAAAAATTAGAAATGAATGATGGAAAAATAAAACTCAACCTTGAGGAGGAAGCCAAGGGAATTTATAATGTTACCCTGAGTGATGGAAAAAAGGTTTATAGTGGTAAAATAGTGTTTGAATAAACATTGTAAATCAAAGTTTTTTGTATTCAAAAAGATTCCTCAATTATTTTGGGGAATCTTTTTTATTTTAGAAAAAAATTCTGGTTTTTATTATTGTCAATGATCCTTTATTTATGACGCCATCATTAATGATAGAGTGCAAATTTTTATAAATAATTATCATTCGCTGAGTGTATATAGTGGAAGTGTAAACGGAAAAGGGAGTGGCGGTGAAGAAATTTGTGAAAGAATAAAATTGTCAATAGTCAGTAGTCAGTAGTAAGCAAAATGACCTTTGACCATTGACAATTGACTAATGACTAATGACCTTTGACTATTTTCTGAAATTCTTAATAAATTCTTCTACTTCCGGCACACCACCCTGGTAAATCAGGTATCCATTGTAAGGTTCGCGTCTTGTTATTTCGGTACTGATAGGTGTAAGCATCATTTCTCTTACTTTTTCCAGGTCGTTGGTTTGTCCGAGCGCCCAGCCAAGCTTGATGTAAGCAACTTCGGGCAGCATATTTTCGGCAGGGATAACTCCTTTTGCCATCAGGTCGCGGCCTGTGTCGTAAACAAACATGTGCACATAGCCCCACAGCGTTTGAACCGTCATGTAAATGGCAACGCCTTTTTTGGTGGCTCTTTCAATAGCGGGATAAAGAGGTTTGTTCACATGTCCCAGCCCTGTACCAATGATGATGATCCCTTTGTAACCATTGTCAACCATGGAGTCTATCATGTCGGGATTCATGTTGGTGTAATAATAGATCATCCCCACTTTTTCTTCAAAGTAAGGAAGTATCGTAACGTTTCTGTCTTTACGGCGGGGGTTATAAATTTGTTTGATTGGTTTCACGCCTTCGCGGGTAACAGTGGCAACAGGAGTATCGCCAATGGTGCGGAAAGTTGACCTGTATGAAGAGTGCATTTTCCTTACTCTTGTTCCTCTGTGGAGGAAACCATAAGAATCGGAAGTAGGCCCGAACATGCAAACCATCACTTCGGCAATGTCACCATGGCCTGCTGCTGTGGCAGCATGCATCAGGTTTAAAGCTGCATCGGATGAAGGACGATCGGACGAACGCTGTGAACCAACAAGAATAATAGGAATGGGTGAATTCTGTACCATGAAAGTAAGTGCAGCGGCAGTGTAATGCAGAGTATCTGTTCCGTGACCGATGATGATGCCATCAATACCATTTTCAATTTCTTTCCCGATGGCAATGGCTAGTTTCTTGTATTGATCGGGACCCATGTTTTCGCTGAACACAGCAAAAACTTTTTCAGTAGTCAGGTTACAAATGTCGGCAAGTTCAGGTACAGCTCCATAAAGTTCGCCCGGACTGAAAGCAGGAATAACAGCGCCTGTGCGATAATCCAAACGTGAAGCAATTGTTCCGCCGGTTCCTATGAGTTTTACTTTTGGCAGCCCTTCGGTGTATGGAAATTCTTTTTCAGGGATCTTATAATTTGCTTTTTTGTAGCCGGTCTCTATCATGTCAATGACTGTGCTGGTATCAATGCCGATGTTATAACCGGTAGCTATTTTAAGTACAATATGAGTGTCATCATCATTTTCCGAACGTGGTAAAATTGTTCCTTTAAAAGTACCGCGTTTGGTGTTGATCTCGGCTTGTCCCCAAACCCGGACATTGAATTTTTTCAGCATTTCCAATGCTGTGCCTTTATAACCCTGAAAAAAATCTTCTAACATTTTTATTTATGATTTGATTTTTGAAATACTCTTTTTTATTTAATTACCACTAAAGCACAAAAACTCGAAAACCCACTAAAGATAATTTTCCGATTATGAAATTCAGAGCAATTTGGTGGTTTTGTGTTTTGGTGGCTTTTTTATTTTTTTGTTACAACCTTGTACAATTCATTCATTGAAATATTGCCCACTGCTTTTTTCCTCAACTCTCCCATTATCCAGTTTGCTTCAATTTCCGGTGTGTTCTTTCTGCAAACAGTTTTAAATTTATCTTTAAGGAACGGCACGTACGACACTATTTCGTTTTCTTCAATTCTCTTGAAATTGATGCTGACCAGAACAGATTCAAAATCCATCTGCGGATGTTCATAAACAACTGGCAGCATTTTTTTCAAAATCTGCACATCAAGTTTTTCATCTTTTACAAATTTGAAAAGTTCGTAGATCTTTTCGCAACTGAATTTGGAAGCAGGCACATAATGTCCTTTCACGAATTTTAAAGTATGTCCAAAGAATGTTCCTACAAATTTCGGATCATGCTTAAGTTCCTTAACGATCCTCGTGATCATCGGGAAATGATTACGTTTAAAAATGAAAGTATAGGTGTCCTCAGGAACATCCCATTTCTTTAGCTGATGATATCTTTCAATCACTTCCTGCGGTAGATTTTTGCTGAGACTTTCAATGTAGTCATTGTCGAGAGGGATAGGTTTTGAATCTGTGTCCGGATACATACGATCGGCTCCGGGAAGCACGCGTTCAAAAATTGTTGTCCCGTCTTCAAATGATTTGCGTGTTTCGTTTGGAACACCTTCCAGTGCCATCTGGCATCGCTCTTCGATAACATTAAGCGCTGTAGCAATATCTTCTTCGGGTCCCCAGAAAATAATCTGAGCATCATTTTCGCCAGCTTTAAGTTGTTTCCTTATCTTTTCAAAATTGGATTCATTGAGCATGGGTTCGAATTCCTCTGAATGCGTCATGTTTGGTCTTTCAAGACATGCGATCACTTTAAGCCTGTCGCAGATCTCATTTGCAAACATCTTTCCGGGCATTGTAAAATGTGAAAGTATTCCATTAAAATGAGGCAGGTTCACTGCAACAAGTTTATATTGTTTTGCCTTTGCTTCCTTGAAAATAACTGTCTTTTGTTTCAATGAAGTCCACGACATAAAAGCGTGAGAGATCTTATAGTGTTTCAAATCAGAGATCCTTTCCCCCAGCAGCTTTTTAATGTGCAGCAATGCCCATTGACGGTAACATTCGTTGTGTGTAAGCTCAGGTATCCATTTGGTATGTGCCACACCTTTGATCTCCACCCTTGAACCTCCGCGGCAACTAACATTGACATCTTCACGGCCTGCACCTATTCCTACGCGCACCAATCCTGTACTTCTGTTCAGAAAACGAATGTAATCACAGGCTTCTTTCACTTCCATGGGGTTGGTCATGTCGGGATGCGTGACTGTTTCAATCAGCGGCATGCCAAGCCTGTCTGTTTTATATATCCTGGTATGCCTGATGTCGCTCACTTCCCTGCAAGAATCCTCTTCAAGACTCAACTGGATTAGCCGTACTTTTTTATTTTTTAAAGGGATTTCTCCTTCAACACCTATGATGGCTGTACGCTGAAATCCTGTAGGGATACTTCCGTCAAGATATTGCTTGCGGGTGATATGCACTTCGCCAACAATCTTCAGTTTTGAAAGGAAAGATATTTTAATTGCTTTTTCGAGCGCATCCATGTTGAGTGGAAAAGGAGGAGTATCGTCCACTTCATACGTACAGGTAGTTTCATTTTTGATCCTGTAAACAATTTCCTTTTTTGTTTTAAACTCCATCAGTGCCGTACCATCGTATTCGCCCAGTTCACTAAGGGTAGGACGCATGTGGCGTATCACTTCTGCATCATAAACATCATTGGCATGGTACAGACCGGCAGGACAGCGACAGAACAATTTTTCTTTGGTGTCAATCTGCTGGTGAACTTCCAGTCCTGACATAAATCCAAGATCATCATAAGTCTTTTGCGTTGCTTTTTTCCGTGGCGTATAACCCACAGCTTCACGGGTATCATAGTAATTTTTAACCGGATCAAACTTCTTTTTCATTTTGTTAAAAAGGTTTATTCTTAGAGGGTTCAAAAGTAGATAATATCTTAAAGATGCCAAGAAAAATTGTCATCATTTTTAAAAATTGTTTTTGTAAGAACAAAAATGCCTGTAGAGATTGGCTTATAGAGAATAGATTCTAGGAAAATTTATACTGATGTTTCAAAAAGTTTTTAAGATTTTGGAAACATTCAGTATTCAATTTTTAATCATGCATGATACTGAAATTTTCAGTATCAAACTCTTTAACTTTCCTGTAATAAACTTTCAATAATTACAGGATAATGAACATGTTCTAACTTGTGAATACGGGCGGCAAGAGTTTCAGGAGTATCATTTTCCAATACAGGGCATTTTGCCAGCAAAAGTATTTTGCCTTCATCATAGTTTTCGTTTACGAAATGAATGGTTATTCCCGATTCCTTCTCCCTTGCAGCGATCACTGCTTTGTGAACATGATCGCCATACATTCCTTTTCCCCCATATTTGGGTAGCAAAGCGGGGTGAATATTTACAATTTTGCGCGGATATAAGTGTATAATCGAATCAGGAATTTTAACCATGAACCCTGCAAGAACAATAAAATCAATTTGAAATTCTTTCAGTTTTTCCTGAACAATATTGGTTTCTTTCAATTCAGTATTGGTAAAACAAAATGAAGGAACATGGAGTGTTTTTGCCCTTTGAAGAACAAAGGCATCATTTTTATTCGACAGTACAAGGGCTATTTTAATATTTGCCATTCCTGTAAAATATTCAATAATACGTTGAGCATTGGTGCCATTGCCGGAGGCGAAGATTGCAAGTTTCATGTAAGATTTTTTTGTAAAAGTAATACTTTGTGAGAATATTGTTGGAAATTTCCGGAGTCCGTAACCGGTATCAAATTTTTGATTTTCGGAGTGGGTCATGAGAACACTGTTTTTTAAATCCTGATTTGTATTTTTCAAAACAGTTCAAAAATCTTCTTAGGCTTCCTGATATTTACTTAGTATTTTTGCAAAACTTCACTTTTAAAAACCGGAATAACAATTATAGAAAATGCTTACCCAACTGATACAAAATTCTTCAATAAGCAATGATCTGAAGCAAATATCTGAAAAGGTTATTAAACTGCAACGCCTCACCCTTGATGAAGGACTGATGCTTTATGAAAAAGCCGACCTGTCGCTGCTGGCATTGCTGGCCAACTTTGTCAGAGAGAAAAAAAATGGTCTTTACACTTATTACATCAAAAACATCCACATTGAACCGACAAATATCTGTGTGCACAAATGCCGTTTTTGTTCTTATTCCAGGAAAGCAGGAGAAGCAGGAAGCTGGGAACTTTCGATTGAAGAAATCATTGAAAAAGTTGTTGCTGCAACTGATAAAGGGATCACCGAAATTCATATTGTTGGCGGAGTTCATCCGGACAGAGATATTGCTTATTATTCAATGATGATCGGAGAAGTGAGAAAAGTTGCTCCTTCATCACACATCAAGGCTTTCACGGCTGTTGAGCTTGATTATATGTTCAAAAAATCAGGAAAAACTTACGCTGAGGGTTTTGAAATTCTTAAGAAAGCCGGGTTGAATTCTATTCCCGGAGGAGGAGCGGAAATATTTCATGAAGACATCCGGAGACAAATTTGCGACACAAAATCGGGTGGCATTACATGGTTAAAAATTCATGAAGCTGCACATCATTGCGGAATTCCATCAAATGCCACAATGCTTTACGGGCATATTGAAAAATATATTCACAGGATTGACCATCTGAATAAATTGCGCGAATTGCAGGACAGCACAGGATTGTTCAATGCTTTCATTCCTCTTAAATACAGAAACAAGAATAATGAAATGAGCGACCTGAAAGAAGTATCCATTATTGAAGACTTGCGTAATTACGCCGTTTGCAGAATATTTCTTGATAATTTTGCTCACATAAAAGCATACTGGCCCATGATTGGCAAAGCCACCACGCAGCTTGCCCTGTCATTTGGTGTGGACGATATTGACGGAACCATTGAGGATTCTACAAGGATATATTCTATGGCGGGTGTGGAGGATCAAAGTCCGGCAATGACCACTGATGACTTACATGAACTGATCATTGCTGCTAAAAAGATACCTGCTGAAAGGGATTCTCTTTATAATATTGTCAATCGTCAATAGTCAATAGTCATTTGTCATTTGTCAAAAGTCATTAGTAAGTGACCATTGACCAATGTCCAATGACCAATGACGACCTCTCGATCACATCTTTTCCACTTTTCTGATCACTGAACCATCGTTGAAAACTGCTTTGACAAAATAGATCCCATTCGCAAGATCTGACATTTTGATTTTAATTTTTCCCGGTTGTAAAGCATCCGTATTTACTGACCGTATCAACATTCCACGGATGTCGTAAAGCTGTGCAGTTTGGAAATTGTAGCCTGAAAAATCAATGTTCAGATCATCGGTAACGGGATTTGGGAACAACGAAAATGTGTTGTTGGTTGATGATTCGTGAATGCCGGGAATTACGGTATCGCTTTTTGTTACGATCTCCATATTCGGATCAAACTTTATTGAATCAGGTCTGAATCCTGCGTTGGCAGTGAATTGCTGACCGGAAAATGTATTGTCAAAAACAAGAATGGTGTCGTGTGTGGCATCTTTAAATTCAAGCGGGACGGGCATCTTATAGAAACTCACAGAAGGGTCCGAGGTCGTTTGATTGATCACCACCTGCACATCGTTAGTCACTGCCGAAAAAGAACATTGAATGGAATAGATGGGATAACCCTGACCATAGAGCCAGTCGTTGAAAAACTCAGCAAGATTTCTGCCGCTTGCATTTTGCATGTGGTTGATAAAATCATCGGAGCAGGCATATTTATACGCAAGATTCGTGTCGGTGAGATAGCTTCTGAAACCCGCAAAGAAAGCGCTGTCACCAATGGTCCATCGCAGCATGTTCAACAACATCGCTCCCTTAGAATATTGTAATCTTTCATCAAAAACATTGCTGACAATGGTGGTATCAGTGACATATACAGAGCCTGCAGGCTGACTGGTGATATTGCCTATCTGAAGTCTTTTCCAGATCGGCCAGTAATATCCGTTAAAAAGAAAATTATATGCCAGCCCTGTCCAGTAAGTGGCGAAGCCTTCATTGAGCCAGATATCGTGCCAGCTACAGGTTGTGATCATATCGCCCACCCATTGATGCGCAAGTTCGTGGGTCATTAATTCAAATCCATAATCATGAAGGAAGGTCATTGTTTGGTGTTCCATGCCCCCGCCCCAGTTGAATTGTGTCATTCCATAACGTTCTTTCACGAAAGGATAGGTTATAAAAAGACTGTCGAAAAGTTCCATCGGCTGTATCATGGAAGGTGCACCACCTTCAGCAGTGGCAAGGTTTTCAGGATAGGTGTAGTTTAAAACCTGTATGGAATCGCTGCCGTTGTGCGCATAATTTGAAAAGGTTTGATAATTCGTCACGGCAAGGGCGATCAGATATGTTGCTATCGGATAACGGTGTTTCCAGTGAGCTGTTTTTATAGTATCCAGAATGGTTTCCGAAACCAGCAGCCCGTTGGATGCTGAGCGGTATTGCTGCGGAGTGGAAATAAAAATATCAACCGAATCAATTTTGTCCGAAAGGTTGTTCTTGCATGGCCACCATTCTCTGGCTCCGTATGGCTCTGACAGTGTCCAGATGATGGGTGTGCCATTGTGAAAATCTTTTGCAAAACTTCCGAAACCGGAGCCCTGCGGAGGATTGCCGTGATAGAAAACACTCACCGAATCCAGTTGGTTTAGCGCCAAAGCTGATGGCAAAAAAACCGTCAGCGTATCGCTTGAGGAATGCGACCATGTGATGATCGCTGAATGATATTTTATAGAATCCACTATCATCACGGATGAAAAGTCGAAGGTGATTTTATTTACCGAAGCTTGTGTTGTCACAAAATAGGAAGTGACCTCACCACTGATGAAAAGCGTGTCGGGATTGATGTTCCAGTGCATTCGGTGATATTTCAGATCATAGTTATTGCCGTTGTAAACTTTGGGTTTCTTTAAAAATAAAGCTGCACTCTGTTGGTCCATGTGCGCAACTTTTTCATTAAAGTTTTTCTGGGGAGCTATCTGCGGGAATGCTGCAATCGAGAGTAAAAATGCGAAAAAGAAAAGTAAGGTTCTTCTCATAAGTGACGATGATGATTAATGTGATTACAAAAATAGCTCAATAACAACAGGGGGACATTATATCCTTCTTTAAAAAATTCACCACACAGGCACAGTAGGTACATAGAACATCACATAGGTCAAGCCCGGAATTATTCAGGTTTTTTTTGTGATTGCTCTAAGTGAAACCTATGTTTCTATTGAGTCTGTGTGGTGAAAAAGCAACTACAATAAAAATGATTTCATTCAATAATGTCGTCACTCCGTGACTTTCGATTGAATGGGTTATAGCTTTTCTACCAGGATGTCGTCACTCCGCGACTTTCCATAAAAAACAATCATGCCTTTTTATTTCGTAACAACAAATCGCTTGTTGACGATGGCATTGTCTTTCAAAGTGATCTCGGCAAAATAAATTCCTTCCGGCAGATCTGCAACATCAAATTGAATGCTGTTTAATCCCTGCAGGCAATCCACAGTCTGGCTATTCAGCACCTGCTGACCAAGGGAATTGACAAACCTGATCTGTACTTTTTGGTTTTCCTTCAGATTAAGATCAAGTGTCATGTTATTGATTGCCGGGTTTGGATACAGATTGGAAGAAAGCAGCAGATCAGGTGTGGAATTGATTCCAACATTGCCTGTAAGATAAGCGGCTCCGTAAGTTGTTCCCGATTGCGAACTGGTTGTTGTGCCTACATAAGCAAGATATAAATGATACCCGGTTTTGTACCAAAGGTACTCGTCGTTGGTGATGTTTATTTCATAAGGATTGAGTGTATGTGCAGAATCCGTATAAGCTTCAACCATGTGCACGCGCATCACATCCGTGAAAGTTCCTGCAGGTGTGGTGAGGGTTCCATAGGCATCGCTGGTCACTGTAACATGTCCCTTACGTGTGTAAGTGTAGCCACTGGTATATTGTGCCTGGAAGTTATGCGTAAATGAATTGGTGTAAGAAAATGGATATTGCATGTAAATTTCAGGTGATGAATAAACCGTAGCAACAGCACCAACTACAAGGCCGCAGTATTCCAGATCAGTTGTAGTAGGTTTGTAAAATTGAGCTGCCGATGTTGTGGCGTTGTAAGCTGCCACTGTTGCGCCCGTGAAGCTTGATCCGCTTGGAGCCGAAGCAGCAGCTTCATAAGTTGAAACTCCTGTCGAAGTGCCGCTGATGGCCAGGTTCCAGGTTGCGTTTGGGCCTGCACCGCCGGGGCTGACCTGGGCTGTTGAGCCGTAGAGTGTGAAAGATTCCCCGATGACGGGGTTGATGCCTGTTGCGGTGAGAACCGGCTGTGCAATGGAAGCTGAGCATAGAAGAACAAGGCTTCCGATCATTAAATGGAGTAAATGTTTTGTCATAATTATAAGGTTTTGTTGCCGTAAAATTAGATATTAATTTTTATACGCTTTGAAATATTAACAATCTTTTTTTAAGGGGCTTTGTGACTTCCCAACGTTGACACTTCTATGATTCCTTACAAGATCGCCTCCTATTTTCCTGATTTCTCTTCCTGGATCAAAGAAAGTTTTAATTAATTTCAATTTTATTTTTAATGAAAAAACAATGATGCTAAAGCGCCGCAGCGGATGATTTTTTTTCAGGCTAAACAAGACTGCAATAGATGTCAGTGCAGCATTTATTGCAGTTCATTTTAATGAACTGAAAAAAGTGCAAAAGGCAATTGACTTTAGTCGCATTTTGAAAAGAGATTTTTTTGTTTACAAAACGCTGTCAGGTTGAAAAAACGCTGACAGGTTTTCCTTAATCCCAGAGGGATTGAACATGAATAGAAAAGATTTTATCAAGGATTGTGCGACTCCGCAGGAGTCGAATGTTTCACCGTTATTCATCTTCTATAAACATTTGAATCCTTCGGATTCATTACACCACCTTTGCTCACTAGTCCGAGCCCGACATTGAGTCGGACCCGGACTAACACAAATCTCTTTCAATTTCCAATATTGTTTTAACCTCATCCCCCGCCCCTTCTCCTAAAGGCGAAGGGGTGACTGTCGTCGCAAACTTCCTGCTTGTTTTGAAAAAATATTTTTTGTGTTTTCACCTCTCTTTCTATGAAATGCGGAGGCTCCCTCGCCTTTAGGAGAGGGCGGGGGGTGAGGTAAAAAGAAGAATTTTTTTGTTCACAAAACGCTGTCAGGTTGAAAAAACGCTGACAGGTTTTCCTTAATCCCGAAAGGGATTACATGTTTATAGAAAAGGTTTCATGCGAGGTGGTGCGACCCAGAAATTTCGGGATCGTATGTCTCGCCGTGATGCATCTTCTATTCCGAAACTTCGGAATTTGAATCCTGCGGATTCATTGCTCAGAAAAACAATGATGCTAAAGTGCAGCAGCAGATTTTACTTTCAGGCTAAAGCCAGACTGCAATAAATCACAGAGTGCAGCATTTATTTCAGTTCATTTTAATGAACTGAAATTAGTGCAAAAGGCAATTGAGTTTAGTTGCATTTGAAAGAGATTTATTTTTGTTCACAAAATTTGAACAGACTTATGGCTGAAAAAATCTGCTCAGGAGCGGGGTTTGATGTGGGCAAAGAAACTCCACACACAATCCGAACAAATAGTGTTAAATCAGGCAAAGAACCGGGTTCAGCTATTCTTAATGCTGAGGGAAAAGGTATTCATGAATGGGAACTAAGCTACGACGGCGGTCTTACTTTAAAACCTTTGCGTGCCACAACAAAAGGCAAGAAAACCCTTACCGGTGAAAAACCCGATATTGATATATGGCAACGCAATTGCCAGGTGTTGCCAAACGATACTTATGGCGAATGGACCGAGTGGGTTGCAGGCAAAACTGGTAAGTAATTTCGATGTAATCCATGATTTCGGAAGATTGCTCAATATCTTCATTGCGTATGCGCATACCTTCGTTGAGTATGCGCATATCTTTTTTGCGTATAAGCATACCTTCCGAAGATTGCCTAATACCTTTTGAAGGTATTAGCATATCTTCCTTGCGTATGCGCATATCTTCCGAAGGTTGCTTAATACCTTTTGAACGTATGCGCCTAACTTTTTGCGTACGCGCTTACCTTCCGAACTTATGTTACTATCTTCTTCCCCCACTTAAATATCATCAGGTTACAAGCATCAAACTGCAGCCCCTTTGCGATAGAATTCCAAACAGGGACTGTTGTTTTTGAATATTGTGCCTGCAAAAGACAAACATTGTAATGTTCCTTCCCATACTTTACGCCAAAGAGGATATGCTATACGACAATTTGATTACACCTGGATTTGTAATGCGAAAGATAATGATCGCCCACGTTCGGGCGCGTCTCCTGACATGTTCGTAAAATCAAAGCTGCTATTTTGAACATGGTTTTTAAGGAATATTATCAATGAGAACCCGTTTGAAACGCGCTCTAACGAAGGCACAAAATAATCAAACCTCAGCATCCCGCCTGCAATCAAACCTGAAATGCAATTTTTATTCTGATTTCTGTCGTCAGGATTTTTTTAGTACTTTTACATCGGGAAATAAATATCCGTAATAAGCACTTGCCTGAGCGGTTATAATGAACATTATCACTATGTTCTATAGTTAATTGTTCTGAGACATAAGAAATATAATCCAAAATAAAACAACTAATTTTACAAAAAAATGAAAGACAGCTTGCATCCATTTGAAAGAGAATTGTCTGTTTCAATAGCAGACATTGAATTAGAATTACGAGGGGTTAAAGAAATTGTCTGGGCAGATTTTTGGCTAAATCCAAGAAGATTGCGAGGAAGCGATTTCTTAATGCGATGGTCACAAGGTGTATGGAGTGAACACAGATTGACAGATTCTGTGAATAAAACCAACCAGTTTTATGCTATACCATACGGACCAAGTGGAACAGCTCCTGATAATGATGTAAGGGCGTTTGAACTATATTTTGAACGTCTTGAAAAGGCTGGGCTTGGAAATATTAAACGACCGGACCTTTTAATTTTTAAAATTGAAGATAAAAACTTTGTTGACAAATTTCTTGAAAGTATTGGTGGTGTAGAAGAATTACCATTTATTACTGAAGACAAATTACAAAATCTTATTCATAAAGCTATCATTGCCGTTGAGTGTGAAAACTCACTTTGGATAGCAGAGAAAATGCCCGATTATAATACACCTCTCAAAGCACAAAAGCGTCTTGATGGGAAGTTGGGACTTTCTAAAACAGCGGTTCTTCCAACTGTCATAATCAAAGAAGAGGATAGAATTCCTTTAAGCAAGTGGCAGCAGGAAAATAAAATTCCAATTCATGTGTGGCATGTCTTCTTTGACAGGGCTTACGGACTTTCTTTTGATGAGGCTCAGCGCTTAGTCGCTGAAGGATTAATATTGCCTACGGAGCAGGTTTTTCAAGCTCCAGGAGGAGCCACTACAAAAAAAGCGATTTACAAATATTATTATCATTATGCTTACTCTCTTGGAATTGCAAATGAAAGACCTCAATTAGTTCCTGCATTTATTGAGGACAAGAACGGACATATTTTACCTTATGTTAAATTTGAAGGTGGTTCGCTTGAAATTACAACGGATGCAATAACCATTTTAAAACGACTCTAATGGGAAAAGTCATTTCACATCAAAAGTTGCCAACAGAATGGGGCGCAAGAGAAATCCTTCGTGACAAAGGGCAATTTTGGACTCCGAGTTGGGTTGCAGAGGCAATGGTTGAATATGTTTCAAAAGATACAGATTTGGTTTTTGACCCTGCAACAGGCAGAGGTGCATTTTATGAAGCATTACTTAAACTCAACAAGCCTGATGTTTCGTTTTACGGAACAGACATTGACAACGAAGTTTTATCAGATAAAATATACAATCAAGAAAACTGTTACATAGAAGAAAGAGATTTTATTAAAAATCCTCCCTCGAGAAAGTTCAAAGCGATAGTTGCGAATCCTCCTTACATCAGGCATCATCGCATTGATGAAGAAACAAAAAATTTGCTAAAACAACTTTCATTAAGCATTACGGGAGATACCATTGATGGCAGAGCAGGTTATCATATTTACTTTTTCATACAGGCATTAAACCATTTGGAAAAAGACGGCAAACTTGCTTTCATTATGCCTGCCGACACCTGCGAAGGTAAGTTTTCAAAGAATCTTTGGAAATGGATTTCAGAAAAATTTTGCATTGAAAGTGTTATTACATTTGATGAAGGGGCTACACCCTTTCCAAATGTTGACACCAATGCAATCGTATTTCTAATTAAAAATTCAAAGCCAAGTAAAACGCTGTATTGGGTTAAAGCTAATCAAGCTTATTCTACAGACCTTTTCAATTTCATTTCATCTGACTTCAAACAACAAAAGTTTGAAACCCTTGATGTCATTATCCGTCAACTCAAAGAAGGAATTGCAACAGGATTTTCAAGACCAGAGCAAAATCATAACGGGTTTAAATTTCATTTGAATGACTTTGCAAATGTAATGAGAGGCATTGCAACCGGTTCAAATGAATTTTTCTTTTTGACTGCACAACAGGTAAAAGAATTAGATATTCCACGAGAATTTTTGAAAAGAGCAGTTGGCAGAACTAAAGATGCAACTGAAAGTATATTGACTGCACAAGATGTTGAGCAATTAGAAAAAGAAAATCGTCCCACATATTTGCTTTCAATAAATGGACATGATAAATTACCTGAAGCAATAATCGCCTATTTGAAAGTTGGTGAAGAAATGGGATTACCTAACCGTTCCTTAATTCAGCAACGCAAGCCGTGGTATAAAATGGAAAGACGTGAAGTGCCGCCTTTGCTTTTTGCATATCTTGGCAGACGAAACACAAGGTTCATAAAGAATGAAGCAGGTGTTTTACCCCTAACTGGTTTTCTTTGTGTTTATCCGATTTATAACGACAAAGAATTCATTGATAAACTTTGGCAATCGCTTAATCATCCTGATACTTTAGAAAACCTAAAACTTGTTGGTAAAAGTTATGGTTCAGGAGCTATCAAAGTTGAGCCAGGAAACTTAAATAAACTTCCAATTCCTGATCACATTGTAAAACAATTTGAACTCAAACGACCCTATAAAACTCCGGAAGGACAATTTGAACTATTTCGAGAACCCAAACAAAAACGATAGATAATTCAAAAAAATTAGAATGAATTAAAAAAACTATTGCAATTTCTTTTACAATAGCATCAGTTCAAAATGCGCATCTGGTCCCTACATCCAAAATATCTTGACCCAAAGGGTTTCGTTGCTCTTTGGCGTGAAGCGCTTTTGGCAAAGAATGTTCTGGAAGGCAAAACAGTGGGCTATCGGAATCATCCGCAACTCAATCGCTTTAGAGATTCCGAAAATCCGCTTGAAGCAATTAACCAATATTTGAGTAACATTTATGATGAATCTGTTGAAAGACATTATGCTTTTGACAGTTCTAAATTCAGAAAACCAATTGTGCCGTTATTCCTTACGGTCACAGAAGGGCAAATAAAATTTGAATGCGGGCATTTGCTTGGCAAATTAAAAGTGCGTGACAGCAATTTGTATGAAACACTAAAAGAAACGACAACCATTCTCCCTCACCCAATGTTTAAGATCGTTAAAGGGGATATTGAGAAATGGGAAAAAGTTACATAGACTACAAAAGTTTTGAAAACTTTTGTAGTCTTAATGCGGTAAGGACGGGCAGGTTTCTTAAATCCCCCAAAATATTGTTCATTTTTCTCCCCATAATTTTTTATCAACAACCGTAATTCAAATTTCTTTTTGGTTAACTTTACCAATTCAAAATTGCAGTGATTCTGCCTTTCAAATTTTCAAAGATATTATGCCTGATTTTACTCATTTACATGTCCATACACAGTATTCCATTCTCGACGGTCAAGCCGACATAAAAGTTTTGCAGACCAAAGCTGTTGAGTACGGAATGAAAGCCATTGCCATTACTGATCATGGGAATATGTTCGGGGTGCTTGAGTTTTACAAGAAGGCAAAAGAGATCGGGATAAAACCTATCATCGGATGCGAGATGTATGTGGCCGAAGGCAATCGTTTTGAGAAAAAAGGAAGGGAAGACAGGAGCGGCTATCACCTGATACTGCTTGCAAAAAACCTTGAAGGATATAAGAATCTGTGCAGGCTGTGTTCGTTTGCTTTTAAGAAAGAAGCGTTTTATTACACACCAAGGATAGACATGGACCTGCTGCGGCAGTATCATGAGGGACTGATAGCATCGTCGGCCTGCCTGGGCGGCGAGATTCCTTACACACTGCTGCATCAGAATGACGAAGCCAAAGCGGAAGAAGTGCTGAAGAATTACCTTGATATTTTTGGAGAAGATTTCTACATAGAGCTGATGGATCACGGCATGGAGGACCAAAATCATGTGAACCCCATGCTGATGAAATTGGCTGCCAAATTCAATGTGAAGCTGATTGCTACCAACGATGTTCATTTTGTGAACGAAGATGATGCAAAAGCCCACGACATACTTGTGTGCCTGAACACTGGCAAAGATTACGAGGATCCATCAAGGATGCGCTATACGGGCAATGAATACCTCAGGTCGCCTGAGGAAATGGCACAACTGTTTCACTATTGTCCGGAAGCCCTTGCAAACACCCAGGAAATTGTTGATAAGATCGAAGAATTCAAACTTGAGCATTCGGTTATTTTGCCAACCTTCCCGATACCTGAAGGCTTCAAAGATGATAACGATTACCTGCAATATCTGACGTTTGAAGGAGCCAAGCGGTGTTATCCCGACATGACAAAAGAGGTTAAAGAGCGTCTTGACTATGAACTGGACGTTGTGGTGCAGAAGGGCTTTGCAGGCTACTTTCTGATAGTGGCTGACTATATCAAAGAAGCGAAGAAAATGGGTGTTGCCGTGGGTCCCGGTCGTGGATCAGCTGCAGGTTCAGCGGTTGCTTTTTGTGTGGGCATCACCGGCATTGATCCATTGAAATACAACCTGCTTTTCGAACGTTTCCTGAATCCTGAAAGGCCCACCATGCCCGATATTGACGTGGATTTTGATGATGACGGCAGGGAGGCTGTGAAAAATTATGTTGTTGAAAAATACGGGAAGGAAAGAGTTGCCCATGTGATCACCTTTGGAACGATGGCTGCAAAATCGGCCATTCGTGATGTGGCAAGAGTTTTGAAACTTCCGTTGCAGGAAGCCGACAGGCTTGCAAAGCTGGTACCTTTTGAAGCAAAAATGACTTTGAAAAAAGCATTTGAAGATGTTCCTGACCTTCGAAAGGCCAAAGAAACAGGAAGCCAACTGGTGAAAGACACATTGAACTTTGCCTGCCAGCTTGAAGGTTCCATAAGGCATACTGGAGTTCATGCCTGTGGTATTATTATAGGCAAAGATGATCTGATGGAGCATTTGCCCATGAGCACTTCCAAAGATGCCGACCTGATGGTGACGCAATATGAAGGTGAACAGGTGGAATCGGTGGGCATGCTCAAGATGGACTTCCTGGGACTGAAAACCCTTTCGATCATCAAGGATGCCATTGAAAATATTGAGATCCGTCATGGTGTGAAAATAGATATTGACACCATCCCGCTTGACGATGAGCTTACTTTTAAACTTTATCAGAAAGGCGACACTGTAGGTACTTTCCAGTTTGAATCGGAAGGTATGCGCACATATCTGAAAGACCTGAAGCCTACAAATATTGAAGACCTGATAGCGATGAATGCACTTTATCGCCCAGGGCCAATGGACTACATTCCTTTATTCATCAACCGCAAACAGGGAAGAGAAGCTGTGGTTTATCCGCATGAATGGCTCAAAGACCTGTTGCAACCCACTTACGGGATCATGGTTTACCAGGAACAGATCATGCAGACTGCACAGATCATGGCCGGCTACACCCTCGGCGCTGCTGATATGCTGCGACGGGCCATGGGCAAGAAGAAGAAGGAAGTGATGGAGGGTGAAAGAGCCAAGTTTGTGGAAGGTGCAATGACACTCAATGTTGAAAAGGCAAATGCCAATGAGGTTTTCAACGTGATGGAGAAGTTTGCACAATACGGATTTAACCGTTCACACGCTGCTGCTTATTCCGTTGTTTCGTATCAGACGGGATACCTGAAAGCGCATTATCCTGCAGAATACATGGCTGCTGTGCTCACCCGAAATCTGAACGACCTGAAGAAAATCACTTTCTACATGGATGAGTGTAAGAGGTCGGGAATTCCTGTGCTGGGACCTGATGTTAACGAAAGTGTGATGAAGTTTGTGGTGAACACCAAAGGCGAGATCCGTTTCGGGCTTGGAGCACTGAAGGGTGTTGGCGAAGGAGCCGTTGAAGCAATCGCCAATGAAAGAAAAGCCAAGGGGCCTTACAAAAGTATATTTGATCTGGCCACGCGCGTCAATCTGCGTGCTTGCAATAAACGTTGCCTCGAAGCATTGGCAATGGCCGGAGCTTTCGATGGCTTTGAAGGAAGTCACAGGGCGCAATACCTGCATAAGGAAAATAACGAAGACACCACATTTATTGATAAGGTGATCCGCCATGCGAATATGATCACCGAAAAGAAATCGCAGTCGCAACACTCACTTTTTGGTGAGACGGATGATATGGTGATCCCTGATCCGAAACTGCCGGAATGCGAGGAATGGTCGAAGCTGGAAAAACTCAATAAAGAAAAGGAGGTTACAGGAATCTATATTTCGGGACATCCTCTGGAAGATTACAGGATAGAAATTGACAACTTCTGCAATGTTAGCCTCAATGAACTTGACGAACTGAAAAACAAAAAAAACAGGGAATTGATCTTTGCAGGAATCATTACTTCGGTGAGTCATAAAACCACCAAAAGCGGAAACCCTTTTGGCAGCTTCGTGATTGAAGATTATGAAGGAACTATGCAGATAGCTTTGTTTTCGGAAGACTATGTGAAGTTCAAACAGTACCTGAACAAAGATTACATGCTGTTTTTGAAGGGAAGGGTTCAGCAGAGGTATGGCAACAATGAACAGCTTGAGTTGAAAATAAACAGCATCAGCCTGCTTTCGGAAGTTTTAAAAAATTGGGTGAGTGAAATTACACTGAAAGTTTCGCTTGCTGATATCAATGAAGAATTGATTTGCAGGATATCAAAAGCAATGAAGAAAAAGCAGGGAAACTCTTCGGTGAAATTTGCAGTTTATGATACGCTCGAAAATATTTCAGTCGAACTTCCTGCACGAAAGTTTAAGGTGGATTCAACAGATTTTTTAAGAGGGATCATTGATATACCGGAGGTGAAGTTTAAAATTAATTGACAAGTAGTCAATGGTCATTGGTCATTGGTCAATAGTCAATAGTCAGGACGCACTTATTTGAATGGATTGATAGTGTTGATTCAATATTGACAAATGACTATTGACCAATGACAGTTGACTAATGACCAATGACAGTTGACTTCTGAAATTAAATAATCATTTAGAATAAAGAAAAGTTTAAATTTGTACAAATTTTGAATTATGGCATTAGAATTTACAGACACCAATTTTGATGAACTCGTCATCAAGTCAGACAAACCTGTTTTGGTAGATTTTTGGGCAGAATGGTGTGGCCCTTGCAGAATGATCACACCTATAGTTGTTGAACTTTCGAAAGATTTTGAAGGCAAAGCGGTAATTGGAAAAGTTGACGTTGACAACAACCAGGGCATAACAGAGAAATATGGTGTAAGGAACATCCCAACCATCTTATTTTTCAAGAATGGCCAGGTGGTTGACAAACAAGTTGGCGCTGTTCCAAAGCAGAAACTTGTGGACAAGCTGAACAACCTTATTAGTCAATCATAGACAATAGACAATAGTCAATGGTCATTGGTCATTAGTCATTGATGGTCATTAGTCAATGGGGTGCACTGAACTTTGAACCTTGAACCTTGAGTCCACTCCGAAAAGTAAAAAATACAAAATTGCCGCTAAGGCGCTAAAGCACTAAGATACTCAAAGCATTGAAAAACAATTATAACTTTTTTGCGAAACTTCGAGTCTTAGAGCCTTTGCGGCAGGAAAAAGACTTATCGGAGCAGACTCAACCTTGAACTTTGAACCTTGAACCTTAAACTCCTTCACAGGTGGACCAGCCAATAAACAGTAAAGAAATTGAACAATTCGGCAGCCTCGAGCTTATCGCCCGTCAGGTTGTTGAAGGGTTTATTACAGGGCTTCACAAGAGTCCTTTTCATGGCTTTTCCGTGGAGTTTGCAGAACACAGGCTATACAACACAGGCGAATCTACAAGGCATATTGACTGGAAACTGTTTGGCAGAACAGAAAAACTTTTTGTAAAACGTTACGAAGAGGAAACAAACCTGCGCTGCCAGATCATCATTGACAATTCCTCTTCCATGTATTATCCCGAGGATACCAATCCTGCAAAAGGGAAATTCAACAAAATTTCATTTTCGGTTTATTGCGCTGCCGCTTTGATCTACCTTTTAAAGAGGCAACGGGACGCAGTGGGACTAAGTCTTTTTTCGGATGAGATAGAGCTGCACACCATGGCTAAATCAAGCGCTGTGCACCATAAAATTTTATATGCGGAACTTGAAAAATTGCTTAACCGTATCAAGACTGAAAAACCACGGCAGACTCATGCAACGGATGCACTGCATTACCTTGCCGAGAATATTCACAAGCGTTCGCTGGTGGTTATCTTCAGCGATATGATGGACAATTCGGATAAGTCAAAAGAACTGTTGACGGCTTTACAGCACCTGCGCCACAACAAACATGAGGTGATACTTTTTCATGTTATTGACAAGAAAAAAGAAGAGAATTTCGAGTTTGAAAATCGTCCTTATAAATTCATTGACCTTGAAACAGGCGAAGTGTTGAAATTACATCCAAACGAAATAAAGGACCACTATCGCAAGTCAATGTCGGAGTATAAGAACATGATAAAACTCAAGTGCGGGCAATACCACGTTGATTTTGTTGAAGCCGATGTCAACGAAGGTTTCCGGGATGTGTTGCTGCCTTATTTGTTGAAAAGAGAAAAGCTCTTTTAACCCTTTCTGGTAATTACAATATTATCACCGCTATACTTTTCCAAAGTTTTCTTCACTTTGGAAAAGTTTTATTTTTGACATCAGGCTATGGAAAGGAAATTCGTTGAAACAGTCACAGAGTGACGGCATTTTGGTAGTAATAAATTATAAGACTGAAATAAAAGTCACGGATGTGACGACAGTTTAAAACAGGAGTTTTTTATAATTGACGAAATGTTTTCGGGTCATAAATTAGTCCGACATTCCCTAACTATAATTCCAAAATGGCTCCCCTATTTTTTCAATTTCCTCAATAACTCTGTTGCGTAAACGAAGTCATTTATTTCTTTGTTGTCCGAAACCAGAATTTCTTCATTGGTTCCTTCCCACCACAGCTCACCTTTATAGATGAATGCGATCTTGTCGCCAATTTCAATCACCGAATTCATGTCATGAGTGTTGATGACAGTGGTGATCTCATACTCTCTGGTTATTTCGCTGATGAGATTGTCTATCAGGATGGATGTTTTCGGATCAAGTCCGGAGTTTGGTTCATCACAGAAAAGATACTTCGGATTCATTGAAATGGCGCGGGCAATGGCCACACGTTTTTTCATCCCTCCGCTGAGTTCGGAAGGGTAGAGTTTATTTGAATTTACGATGTTCACCCTGCAAAGACAAAAGTTGACTCTTTCCAGTTTCTCTTCGGGAGTCATATTTGTGAACATGTTTAAAGCAAACATCACATTTTCTTCAACATTGAGAGAATCGAAAAGGGCGCCACCCTGGAAAAGCATTCCTATTTCCTGTCGAATGGCTTTCCGTGCCCTGAGAGCCATTTCCGAAAAATTCCTGTTGTCATAAAGCACCTTACCTTTGTCAACTTCGAGCAGGCCAACAAGGCATTTCATTAATACGGTTTTTCCGGATCCGCTCTCGCCAATGATAAGATTTGTTTTACCTTTTTCGAATTGGACATTGATATTTTTTAAAACCTCGCGGTCGCCAAAAGACTTGTATAAATTAACGGCTTCTATCATGCGGCAAGTAATAATTGTGTCAATACCAGGTTGGCTAAAATGATGAGAATACTGCTATAAACAACAGCAAGTGTACTTGAGCGCCCTACTTCCAAAGCGCCACCATGCGTGAAATAACCATGATATCCGGAAACGGAAGTAATGATAAATGCAAAAAATGCTGTCTTTATAAGGGCGTAGAAAATTTCGTAAGGCACAAAAAAGGATTGAATCCCCAGGATATAAATGTGCGATGTGGTTACATGCCCCACAACTGCAGCAAGCCAACCGCCGATAAGTCCGAGGAACATGCTCAGAGCGATCAGGAATGGATTGATAAGAACGCATGCTGTAACTTTAGGAAGTATCAGGTAATTTGCTGAGTTCACACCCATGATCTCGAGCGCATCAATTTGTTCGGTCACCCTCATCGTACCTATCTCTGATGATATTCGTGATCCTACTTTTCCCGCCAGAATTAAACTTATCATTGTCGGGCAAAATTCCAAAACAAGAGACTGCCTTGCAGTGAAACCTATGGTGTATAAAGGGATCCAGGGGCTGTCAATATTGTAAGCAGTCTGAATGACAAGCACGGCTCCCATGAAAACAGAGATGATTGCAATGATGCCTAAAGAGCCAAGGCAGAGAGCATCCATTTCAATAAAGACCTGTTTGCGGAAAGCATTCCATTTTTGTGGACGCGCAAAAGTTCTTACCATCAGAAGTCCATATTTCCCTATATGATAGAATACGTGCATACTGCGATTACTGGTTTGAGATTAATGAATTTTAAAATTTCACTACAAAATAACAACAATTTTATTAATTTTGACGCAAACAATGAGAGGCAAATTTACTATGTTTAAAAACAAAAAACATACAATTCTATTATTTGTCATAATTTTTAGTGTATTTTTTTCAGGTTGCTTTATTTTCAAACATCGGAAAAAGTGTGACTGTCCAACATTTAGCCGATTGAAATCAGAGGTGCCGGCCTGTACAATTATTTTAAAAAAAGTTGACAAAAATTCCTAACGACCATCTCCCTCCCGGAGCAATTCCTATCGTATCTGCCATTTTTGAAAAGCACGAGATTGAAATTAAAGTTGTAAAAAGCAGATCAACAAAATTCGCAGATTTTATTTCTCCACGAAAGAAAAATACACTGCCGAAAATTACGATCAACAACAACCTTAACCAATTTTCGTTCCTGATCACATTGCTGCATGAATTTGCACATTACCTGGTTTGGAGAGAAGGACGATTTTACGCAAAACCACACGGGCGGACATGGAAGATCCACTTTAAACTACTGATGGAAAAATTTATTGACGAGGGAATTTTTCCTGTTGATTTATTGCCGCAGTTGATTGAACATTTCCAGAATCCGCGTGCCACAAGCTGCTCTGACACCAAGTTGTTCCGGCTTCTTGCAGAATATGATTCCGATAGTGCAGGCATTTTTATTCATGATCTGCCTGATGGCACATATTTTCAAACCCCGGACGGGAAGATGTTTAAAAGAGAATCAAGGGTTCGCAAACGTATATTGTGTGTTAACCAAAGTAACAGGAAAAAGTATCTGTTCAGTCCAATCTACAAGGTGTTTCCGGTGAAAGGACAACAATATATGATTGCGTTTCCTTAATTTTTTTATTTTTGCAAATTATTAAAGAGTTATCGTAATGAATAAGAATGACTATTGTGTGATCATGGCTGGTGGGATCGGAACGAGATTTTGGCCCATGAGCAAAACCACTCACCCGAAACAGTTTATAGATATACTAGGCACAGGACAGACACTGATTCAACAAACCTATTTCAGATTCAGAAAAATATGCCCGAAGGAAAATATTTTTATTGTCACCAATGATAGTTATAAAAAACTTGTTCAGCATCAGCTTCCCGAAATTGACGAAAGTCAGATTATTTGCGAACCCTCAAGGAGAAACACTGCACCCTGTATTGCTTACGCCTGTTATAAAATTTCGTTGTTAGACCCCGATGCAAATGTTGTTGTTGCGCCTTCGGATCATATCATTCTCAAAGAAGATGCTTTTATAGAAACTGTTCAGACTGCATTAAATTGTACAAAAGAAAATAACTGGCTCCTGACATTAGGCATACAACCAAGCAGACCGGATACTGGTTATGGGTACATCCAGTACAATGAAAACATTTCATCACCCAAGGACGCACGTATAAATAAGGTGAAGCTCTTTACGGAAAAACCTGTTCTGGAAATGGCAAAGACTTTTCTTAAAAGCGGCGATTTCCTATGGAATGCAGGGATATTTATCTGGAAAGCAAACGATATTATTGATGCTTTTAAAAAGCACCTGCCTGAAATTTATGCCATCTTTAATGAAGGGCTGGATAAGTATAATACACCAAAAGAAAAAGCATTCATCAAAGATACCTACACAGTGTGCCGCAGTATTTCCATTGACTATGGCATCATGGAAAAAGCCGACAATGTTTACGTGCTCAAATCAGATTTCGGATGGTCTGATCTTGGAACATGGGGATCGCTTTATGAAACAAGGAAAAAAGACACAAAGGGTAATACCGTTGTCGGGAAAAATGTGATGGTTTATGATTCGAAAAACTGCATTGTCAATATGCCGAACGAAAAACTTGTGGTTATCCAGGGGCTTCAGGATTATATTGTGGTTGAATCGGATGATATACTTCTGATTTGCAAAATGGCGGATGAGCAGCATATACGCCAGTTTGTGAATGATGTGAAAATTGAAAAAGGCGAAGACTTCGTCTAAGAGAAAGTCCCAAGACTCAAGTCCCAAGTCCCAAATCCCAAGGTCGGCAAATCCTTTGAATTTGGGACTTTGAATTTGGAGCTTGAGACTTAAATTTTAATTCCCATTCTCGGATTGAACAGATCACGACCGAGATTTTTCTTTCTCCTTGTTTTTTTATCCATACTCCTTCTGAATATCCCATTTCTGTGAACGGTAGTTTTTTTCTTTTTGCTGAATACATTAAATTTAAAGAACCGCCTTGTTTTCCCGCCACTGAAAGATGAAGTTTCCTTTTCTTTGGCATGTCGGTTGAAAATAAAAAGGAATTTCTTCTTTTCAACTCTTTTCTTTTTTGCATTAAAAGCATACGACCCCTTTGTCTGTCTTTGTTTAGATCCGTAACTCGTGCTTTCCGGCTCACGTTTATGCGAAGCGGTGAAGAAGAAAAATCTCTTTCTCGACATCACCATGCGTTTATCTTTATTGAAAATGAAAGTGCCCTTATGTTTCAAACGATCTTTGCCAAATCTGTTTTCTCCTTTATTACTATTGCTGAATATAGTGTTTGTTTTGCGTTTGCTTACTCTTTGATTCCTGCCTTCCAGATTCCCTTTCGATCTTCTTTTGTAATTTTTTGAACCAAATGATCCGTTGTCTCTGTCTCTTTTGGATGCCGGAAAGAAGAGGAAAAACCCACCTTTGGATGTTACCCTTTTTTGATTTTTATTAAAGGAAGATGAACCACTGATCTTGTGACTTTTTTTGTTGAAGGTTTCGCTCTGCTTATTATAACTCACTTTTTTATTACCACTGAAAGCATCCTTATGCCTCGTCATTTTATTATTACAGGATAATAAAACGAGCAAAGCAGAAAGAATAAGTATTGTCAGTAGTTTATGCATAAATTCAATCTGTTCCTTTAAAGCAGGAATCTAACTTTGTTTTGCAGGCGGTTTAATTTCTAAAGCAATTTGTCAGGTTATCTGAAAATAGTCAAAGGTAGTGCAATCCATTGACTTATTAAATAAAATCTGACCATCTGCAATCAAACTTAATCCGGTGACTTTTCAAAAAATTTCTTTTACCAATAACATATCGGTATATTTGCAACTGTAAAAACAAGCTTATACGTTAAATTTTAAAAAACTATTCCAAAATGATAAAAAAAGTTATTTCGGTAATGATGCTCTTAGCGATCTTCCTGGGCTTTAACGCTCGTGCTGATGAGGGAATGTGGTTGCCATTGCTTATTGAACGCCTTAATTATGTTGACATGCAGAAGATGGGTTGTCATCTCACGGCTGATGAAATTTACAGTGTAAATCATGCCAGTCTGAAGGATGCAATTGTGCAGTTTGGAAATGGTTGCACAGGCGAAGTTATTTCAAATGAAGGATTAATTATTACCAATCATCATTGTGGTTATGGTTCTATTCAAGCAAACAGCACTGTTGATCATGATTACTTAACCAATGGTTTTTGGGCAACAACAAAAGCCGAAGAACTATCCAGCGAGGGATTGACTGTTACTTTTCTGATAAGGATAGAAGATGTTACATCACAAATCTTAGGTCCGCTTACTACCAAAATGACAGAAGCTGAAAGGGCTGCTAAAATTGAAGAAATTTCAGCAAAATTAAAAGCAGCAGCAACCAAAAATACACTGTATGATGCCAGTGTGAAAAGCTTTTTCGATGGCAACGAATACTACATGTTCGTTTACGAAGTGTATAAAGATGTGCGCCTTGTTGGTGCTCCTCCTGAATCCATCGGTAGCTATGGCGGTGACACTGACAACTGGATGTGGCCAAGACATACCTGCGACTTTTCAATGTTCCGCGTTTATGCTGATGCTGATGGAAATCCCGCACCTTATTCAAAAACCAATGTGCCTCTGAAACCCAAACATTCATTGCCTGTTTCAATTGCCGGTTACAAAGAAAATGACTTTACAATGATTCTGGGTTATCCCGGAACTACCGATCGTTTCCTGACTTCTTATGGAGTGAACCTCGCACTGGATGAAACAAATCCAACCATTGTAAAAATCAGGGGAAAGAAACTCGAGCTGATGAAAAATGATATGGATGCAAATGCTGCTGTGAGAATTCAGTATTCTGCAAAGTACAAAGCATCTTCAAATTACTGGAAATACTACATCGGGCAAAGCAAAGGTTTGAAAGCTTTGAAGATCTATGATGAGAAAAAAGAAACTGAAACAGCTTTTGAGAAATGGGTCAATTCAAGCGATTCTACAAAAACCAAATACGGAGAGGCTCTTACCGATATTGCTGCTGCTTATACTGAAGTGAGCAAATATGCCAAGACCAGGCTTTATTATACTGAAGCATTGTTGGGCGGTTGCGAGATCATCCGTTATGTTAGCCGCTTCGAAGGTCTGTACAATGAAATGAAAAAGGACACAGTTGACAAAAACAAGATCGCAAAAAGTATTGCAGCTCTTAAGCTGGCAGCCACTAAATATTTTAAGGACTATAACGCTCCGACAGATCAGAAGATTTTTGCAGCTATGCTCACCCTATTTTTTACCGATGTCAGTACGGATTATTACCCTGATATTTTTAAAGAGATTGGCAAAAAATACAAGAACGATTTTGCAAAGTATGCCAAAGATATTTTCTTAAAATCCATTTTTGTTGATGAGAAAAAAGTTGACGCTTTTCTTGAAAAGCCTGATAAAAGCCTGCTTGAGAAAGATCCTGCTTTTAAACTTATGCTCTCGGTGATGAAAAAATACAGGGAAATCAGTGTCAAATATAATGATGCAAGCAGCAAGTTGGGAAAAGGAAACCGTTTGTTCGTTGCAGGTCTGAAAGCCATGGACCCCACAAAGAAATACGCTCCGAACGCCAATTCAACCATGAGGCTGACCTATGGAAAAGTGCTCGATTATTATCCTGCCGATGCAGTTCAGTATGATTATTACACAACATTGAAAGGTGTGATGGAAAAAGCAGACAGCACCAACGAAGAATTTATTGTACCTGCAAAACTCAAGGAACTTTATAAGAAAAAAGATTATGGAAAATATGCCGAAGACGGTGAGCTGAAAGTCTGCTTCCTTACGAACAATGACATTACCGGTGGCAACTCAGGAAGCCCTGTTATCAATGGCGACGGGCAATTGATTGGGCTTGCCTTTGATGGAAACTGGGAGGCTATGTCAGGCAGTATTGCTTACAATCCAAAACTACAGCGCACCATTTGCGTTGATATAAGGTATGTGCTTTTTATTATTGATAAATACGCCGGTGCCGGCAACCTTATTAAGGAAATGAGTATTGTTGAAAAGACAGCCATAAAATTATAGTAAGTAAAAAAGTTCAAAATAAAATCATCAAAAACATTATTTCACCGAAGTACGAAAAAAATACGAATTTACGAAGTACGAATCAATCAACGCTTTCGTAGTTCGTATTTTCGTAAAAAATTCGTACTTCGATGAAATAATATGGGGAAGTTATTTTTGAAAGTTTCACTAAGGAAATGCGTAAATATTAGTTTTAGAAAATCTCAATAGAATGGTAAAACAGATCCTGTTTATTTTATCTATGATCATAGCCTTTGGAATATTGGCTTATTCCTTTTCAAGGATTGTTGCAATGTTCAAACTCACCAAACCTTTTCCAATTAAAAATATTGGATTACGAATTTGGATGACATTAAAGGTGGCAATTTGGCAATCGAAGATTTTCAGAAGACCTGTAATGGGATTCTTTCACGCATTGGTTTTTTGGGGCTTTTGCGTGATTCTTTTCGGTTCGCTTGACATGATGATTGATGGCGTTTCAGGTATGGAAAAATCACTTTCATTTTTAGGGATAGTTTATACTTTTCTGATGGCTTTTGGCGACATTTTCGCTTTGCTGGTTCTTATCTCTGTTGTCATCTTTTTGTTCCGGCGGATATTCATGAATGTTCGGAGATTTTCAGGAATTGAGATGAAACACAATTCGCACATTGATGCAAACATTGCCCTGTCACTGATTTTCTTTCTGATGGTTTCCCTTTTGTTGATGAATGCAAATTACATTTCAATGCACCCGGAAAGCCATGCAGCCTATCCTGTGAGCAATCTGATCGCTCAGCTTATTCAGCCACTCAGTCACCACGGGTTTTATTACGAATTCAGTTGGTGGTCACACATCATTTTGATATTTATTTTCATGAATATTCTTCCCTATTCAAAGCATTTTCATGTTTTCATGTCGGTTCCCAATGTGTTTCTTAGCCGGCTTGATCCGCTGGGAAAGCTGCCAAACATGGACAATGTTACAAAGGAAGTGAAGATCATGATGGATCCAAATCTTGCTTATGCCACACCGGCTGCAACAGAAGCGCCGCCTGAAAGATTTGGTGTGAAAGATGCAGAAGATGTAACATGGAAAAGTTACCTGGATTCTTTGGCATGTACCGAATGTGGCAGATGTACCTCAAAGTGTCCTGCGAATATCACAGGTAAATTGCTATCACCACGTAAAGTGATCATGGATCTCCGGGCGAGGATGAAAGAGAAAGGCCCTTCATTGAGCAAAAACAAATCCTTTACCGATAACAAATCTCTGATCAGGGATTATGTTACAACAGAAGAGTTATGGGCTTGCACCACTTGTAATGCCTGTGCAACCGAATGCCCAATCAACATCAATCATCCGATTCTCATCATGGAAATGCGAAGATATCTTGTGATGGAAGAGTCTTCCGCTCCTTCAGGGTTGAATATGATATTCTCAAATATCCAGAACAACGGCGCTCCCTGGCAATTTTCATCGGAAGACAGAATGATATGGGCAAAGAATTTAACTATGAAAGTGAAATAGTCAATGGTCATTAGTAAATAGTCATTAGTCATTAGTCAATAGTCATCAGTCAATTTGACCTTTGACTTATGACACTTGACACTTGACACTTGACAAATGACCAATGACCAATGACAAATGACTTTTAATAATCAGGATTATGGAAGATCAGATAAATATTGAAGTGCCGGTAATGGCCAATGTTTTTGCAAAAGGGGAGAGACCGGAATATCTTTTCTGGGTTGGATGTGCAGGCGCTTTTGATGATCGTTATAAAAAAGTCTCACGCGCTTTTGCAAAAATTTTGTCTTACCTGAAAGTAAGCTATGCGGTTCTTGGCAAAGAAGAATCATGCACAGGCGATCCTGCACGCAGGGCAGGAAACGAAATGCTCTACCAGATGCAGGCATTGATGAACATTGAAACGTTGACCCGTTATGATGTGAAGAAGATATTGACCATTTGTCCTCATTGTTTTAATATTTTCAAAAACGAATATCCCGACCTTGGCGGAAATTATGAAGTGATGCATTACACCCAATTTTTGAAAAAGTTCATTGACGAAGGCAAACTCAAAATAGATTCACAACTTTTAAAAGATAAAAAAATAACCTATCACGATCCCTGCTACCTGGGGCGTTCCAACAATATTTATGAAGCTCCGAGAGAAGTGTTGAATGCCATTCCTTCAACGAAAGTTGAAATGAAAAGGCATAAAAGTTTTGCATTGTGTTGTGGCGCCGGCGGCGCTCAAATGTTCAAAGAAGCTGAAAAAGGGGATAAGGAAATTTTTATTGAAAGAACCGAAGAAGCATTGCAGACAGGAGCCAACATCATTGCAACTACCTGTCCTTTCTGCATGGTTATGATGACCGACGGACTAAAGTATAAAAATAAAGAAGAGGAAATTTTCAATTACGACATTGCGGAATTGGTTGCAATGTCGCTGGACATTTAAAATAAAATCAGCAAAAAAATTATTTCATCGAAGTACGAACAAAGATACGAATTTACGAAGTACGAATCAATCAACGCTTTCGTAATTCGTATATTCGTAAAAAATTCGTAATTCGATGAAATAATATAGGGCAGTTAGTTTGAAAGTTTCACTTAGCTTGCTTTGAGTTCTTTCACCGCTGCAATTATTTCGGGCAACACTTTCAGTGCATCACCCACAATGCCATAGTCGGCAGCTTCCCATATTGGAGCATCAGGATCTTTATTCACTGCCACTATACATTTGGATGAACTGATCCCTCCAAGATGTTGAATAGCGCCTGAGATTCCGAATGCAAAATAAATATTCGGAGCAATGATCTTTCCCGTTTGTCCGGTATGTTCTTCATGAGGCCTCCATCCTTCATCGGAAACAGGGCGTGAACATGCTGTAGCGCCACCCAGCAAAGTTGCGAGTTCTTCAATAGGTCCCCAGTTTTCTGGTCCCTTCATTCCCCTTCCGCCCGAAACAACAATTTCAGCATCGGTGAGGAGTATCTTGCCTCTTACTTTAGTGACTTCTTTAACTTCTGTTTTGAAAAGTTCAGGACTTAATTCAGGACAAAAGTTTTCTATGACTGCGCTCACAGGTGATTCAATTAATCCAAATGCATTCTGATTCAGAGTTAAAATTTTCACAGAAGTCCTAATATGAACATTGGCAAAAGCCTTGGCTGTGTAAGTCTTTTTGATGATGGTAAACGGATCATAGTTTGAAGGAATTGATGTAACCCCGGAAACCAGGCCGGCTTTGAGTTTTATCGAAACTCTCGGAGCTATTGCTTTCCCTGTGTTATTATGTGCAAAAATGATCACTGTGGCATCTTCTTTTTTGGCTGCCTGCTCAATGATTGCAGTATAAACCTGGTTGTCGAGAATTTGAAGTTTCTCATCACCTGCAGAAAGAATTCTTGATGCGCCGTATGTGCCAAGTTTGTTTAATTCTTCATCTTCTACCTTACCAATTGATAAAGCTGTTACAGAAGTATTGAGTTTCTTTGCAATTTCATTAGCATAAGATACAAGTTCAAACGAAACTTTTTTAAACTTACCATCCCAGTTTTCAGTAAAAACTAATATAGACATGATATTGATTTTTGATTTAAGATTTTTGATTTAAGATTTACTTTTCTCCCCGGTATAACATTAAATTACTTTGGCTTCGTTGTGAAGCAGCATTACAAGTTCTTTAACATTTTCAGGATCTACCCTCTTGCAGGCAGCTTTTGGTTTAGGATATTCATAACTTACAAATTCTACCAAAGGTTCCACTGCTGCAGCTTCGACCACCTGAAGCGGTTTCGCTCTTGCACCCATGATCCCGCGCATGGAAGGAATACGTGGCTCTTTGCAAATACCTTTCTGAACAATAGCAACAAAAGGTGTTTGTGTTGTGATGACTTCCTGGCCGCCGTCAATTTCTCTTTTCAGTTTTATCTCACCGTTTTCAATATCGAAAAATGATAATGCAGAAACAGAAGGGAGATTGAGTATTTCAGCCAGCATACCGCCAACTGTGCTGCCATTGAAATCGCATGATTCAATTCCGCAGAAGATCACATCAAAACTTTCTTTCTTTATGACTTCTGCCAATTGTGTGGCTATAATAAACGAATCAGTTGGATTGGCATTTACACGGATAGCTTTATCAGCGCCCATTGCCAAAGCTTTTCTGATGGTTGGTTCAGTTTCACATCCGCCGACATTGATCACAGTGATACTTTCAACAACTCCGGGTTGAGCATCTTTAATATCCAGCGCCCTTGTCAATGCCAGTTCATCCCATGGATTGACGACCCATTGAACTCCTGTAGTATCAAAGGCGGTATTGTTGTTCACAAATTTGATCTTTGTTGTTGTGTCAGGAACATGACTGATACAAACTAAAATTTTCATGGTTGTATTAAATTTAATTATGGTTTAAAAAGTAGTTTAGGCTGAAGACTGAAGGAGTTAAGTAAGATGCTTAAAGTTTCTTATTCTTTTCCCTTCAGTCTAAATAGCTTCAGCCTTAAAGCCTATTTCAGTATCGTTCTCGAAATAACTATTTTTTGAACTTCTGAAGTTCCTTCATAGATCTGCGTAAGCTTGGCTTCGCGCATTAAACGCTCCACATGATACTCGCTCACATAGCCATATCCGCCGTGAATCTGAACAGCTTCTGTGGTTACTTCCATTGCTATGTCGGCTGCATATTGTTTTGCCATTGCACTTGCAAATCCATAAGGCTGATGCTGGTCTTTCAACCATGCTGATTTAAGACAGAGGTTGCGTGCGTTTTCAATTTTAACTGCCATGTCGGCAATTTTGAATGCCACTGCCTGATGATTGGCTATTTCGGTTCCAAAAGCTTTTCTTTCTTTGGAATATTTAATAGCGCGTTCATAAGCTCCCGAAGCAATTCCCAATGCCTGTGAAGCTATACCAATACGGCCACCATCGAGGGTTTTCATGGCGAATGTGAACCCAAATCCATCTTCACCAATGCGGTTTTCTTTCGGAACTTTCACATCATTGAACATCACTGAATGTGTGTCGGAACTTCTCATCCCCATCTTCTTTTCATGTGGTCCGAGTGTGATGCCGGGCCATGATTTTTCAACAATAAAAGCATTGATGCCTTTATGTTTCTTTTCAGGATTGGTTTGAGCGATTACAAGGTAGGTTGAAGCACAGTTGGCATTGGTGATCCAGTTTTTTGTACCGTTCAAAAGATAATAGTCGCCTTTGTCTTCAGCAGTGGTTCTTTGTGATGTGGCATCAGAGCCGGCTTCCGGTTCACTCAACAGAAATGCTCCAATCTTTTCACCACTGGCAAGTGGAACAAGATATTTCAGTTTTTGTTCTTCGGTTCCATACGTCTCAAGTCCCCAGTTGACAAGGGAGTTGCACACTGACATGACCACTGCACAAGCAGAATCATGCTTTGATATTTCTTCCATTGCCAGCACGTATGAAATGGTATCCATGCCGCCACCGCCGTATTTAGGGTCGGTCATCATGCCCAGGAAACCAAGTTCTGCAAGCTTTTTCATTTGTTCTTTTGGGAATTCAGCTTTTTCGTCCCGTTCAATAATTCCGGGAAGCAATTCACGTTCAGCAAAGTCTTTTGCAGCCTGCTGTATCATTTTTTGTTCTTCTGTTAAGTCAAAATTCATGGTAAAAGGTTTTATTGGTTAATAATAAATTGAACTAAATAATTACGAAATTTTAAAAATAAATGTTTTTTGGAATGTACAAACATAGCTATTTTTTTTCAAATAATAATGGAAGGGGAGAAATAAAAAATGGTTTGAAAAATAATGAAAAGAAAAAAATTGGCCGGTAGGATGGTCTTTGAATAAAAAACTCTTACACATTGTTCGCAAAATCTAAATGCGCAATTGTTTTTACAATGCTTGTAATTTTAATGATTCAAAATTCTTTTGCTACTGCGCCTTTGAGGAAATTTTTCACGGTGCTTTCATCCACTTTGAATACTTCACAGAAACGAGAAAGCGTATGCTTTTCAATACTGCTCTTATGGTATATCATTTCTTGTTCGTAAACATCAGGACAATGACGTTTGAAATATATTGTAAAGAAATTATGAACACTTGGGAAATAATTTCCAATTTGTCTTCACTCTGCTTTACAAAATATCCTAGCAACATTCTCTATCCCCAACAAATTAAAAAGTTTCTTCACTGCCGGTAAATCCCCATAATTAAGGATGGTTTCAACCAACTGTTCATGACTGATATTTTCTTTTTCATTTTCAGCAGTTGACCAGAATAAATAGCTGTATTCCTTAATAAACTCTTTTATTTCCGGGCTATTCATGAGATGATAATTGTTGATGATTTTCTATGACAAAGATACAAATTTTGTTTGAATTATCATGAAAAAACACTTGCCAATTTTAATCATTTTCTATTTTAGCAGTAGTTTCAATTGTTCATTTATTGTAGGAAATTTATGAATAGAATTGAGTAGGAAATGAAAAATGAAAATGTGGTTTTGCAATGGAAGTCTCACCGTATCCTTTCTTATTTTCACTTCATCCTCCTCAATTTTCCCTGTACAAGGATTACCATATCCTGCAACATAATTCCTCGTAGAATACAGTAACTCTATTCACCCTCCGCTGTTATCAAGAAAGGTATAAAGTTATTTTTCCTTTGTAACAGCATCTTTTTTTGAAAGCTAACCATTTTCAAATTAAACAGGAACCAACTCAACTCCGTGATCAATACTCTTAAAAGATGTTTTATGGTTACTGTTTTTGGTAGGGTTGAACTCTTAAGAAGCATATACATTACAATGCGAAGTACACGCTTTATGTTATGAAGTACATGCTTTGCAATGAGAGGTCCTTACTTCACTTAAAGAGGTAAATGCTTCATAATGCAAAGTATATGCCTTATTAAATGAGGTATAGACATCATTTCATGAAATATATGCTTTAGAAAAAGAAGTACATGCATTCTGTCGTGAAGTGTGTACCTCTTATCAAGAAGTATAGACATTATGATGCAAAGCATGTGCTTTACGATAAGAAGCATATACCTCTTTCGCTTTCATCAGTCTGTTTAACGCCTTTTCAGAATATAAAACCGCAGTTGTGAGAGATTCTTTTGGTAAAATAACATTGAAGATTAATAACAAGGCAATCAAAGCAAGTGATTGATCAGCGTGCAATAAAATCATGTGGATCACTCCAGTGGCTCTGTCCTCTTGCGTTGAATCGCGCCACACGAAAATAAACTATCTCACCACGTTTGAGACCCTGAACAATCAATTTGTGCATGTTCATGGTGGTAAGAACGGTTGTCCAACTATCTTCATTGTCTATTTCCTTTGATATTTGCACAATATAGGTGTATCTTTCCTTTTTTTGATCAAGAGGATTGGTTTTTTGAATCAGAATTATTTTTGCACCATGCTGACCGCCATAATTGGCATCATCTATTCTTTTTATGGTAGGTTTGTCCGGGGTATCTTTTGGCGAAGGGTCTTTGCTGACTGCAAATCCAGAAGCATCCAGCTTTTCCCTTTGACCAATATAAAGCTTATTGACCTGAGAAAGCAATGTGTACCTCATCATGTCGAATAAATTTCCAACCTCAGTATCACGGGTGGTTTTAGCAGTTTTTCCTCCGCCTTTCACGCATGCCTGGGCCGAAAATGCGGCTTGATATTGTGTTTCAAATGTTTCTTCATCAATTTCGGGATCGGGGTAAAGGTCGGGTTGTTTATATAAGCCAATGCGAACGCTTCCGCCCCGCACCAATACTTTTTTGTACTGTTTGCGGGTGCAACCCATTATAGCCTTACATTCACGATGAGCCATTTGAATACCTTTTTCAAAAGAGCTACAAAATTACGAAATAATTATTTATCGGAAAACAAATGTTATTTTAAAATTATTCATGAAAATAAAAGATCAATCACAAACTGTTATTTCAACTTCTGAATAAATTTACACATTATGTTAAGCACTTTTTCCTTCTGTTGCAAATGCGGCGAGTGTCCGCAATTGTGAATAAGTTCTATCCGCGATTCCTTGACTTGTTTCTGAATTCCTTCAAGCTGTGCAAAGGAACCATACTGATCTTTGTCGCCCTGAATGGCAAGAAAAGGAACTTTGATTTTGGGTAGAAATTCTTCAATGCTCCATTCTCTGAAATTTGGTTTCAGCCATGTGTCGGCCCAGCCATAGAACATGCTGACGGTTTTATTGCCATGATATTTGAAAAGCAATTCGCGCAGGGTGCCCTGTTCAAACATTTTTACCGCTTCGCGTATGCCCTGCAATGAAATTTCCTCAAGAAACAAATGAGCAGCAAGAGTGATCACCCCGATAATATTTTCAGGACAACTGCCGGCATGGATAATGGAAATGGATCCGCCGTCACTATGACCTATCAGTATTTTCCGGTGATCTTTAAGATTTAATTTTGAAAAAAGTTCAGGAAGAAAAACCTGTGCCTGCTCATGCATGAAAGTCATTTGGCGCGTAGTCTTTAATTTCTCGGAAAGTCCATGCCCATACCTGTCGAATACCAAAGCAGGATAATTCATTTTATTGCTCAATAATGCAGGGAAATCCTTCCACTGTGCAATACTACCAAGACCTTCGTGAAGAAAAACGAGCAGAGGTTTATCCGTCGAAAGCAATTCGGGATGAAGAAATTCGTAATGCAGTGATACCCCTTGTACGTTGATAAAACCCGGGGTTGTGCTGTTATTATTATTTTCAATTTTACTCATAATTTTCAATTTTACTGAATCTATTAAATGCTCTGATGATTTAAGGCTTCTTTGGCTTTGCAATATTCATCCATGATTTCTTCAACAATTTTGGCTGCCGGTTTAATCTCATTTATCAATCCCGACACCTGTCCGATTTCCAATTCGCCATCATCCACATCGCCTTCAAACATACCTTTTCTCGATCTTCCATGTCCAAGCAGTGCAGAGAGCTGTTCAGTCGTTGCGCCCTGTGTTTCCATTTTGTCGGCTTCAGTGAAAAACTTATTTTTAATGATCCTGACGGGCATGATTCGTTTCAATGAAAGCTGTGTATCGCCATCTTTTGCTTCAATCACTTTTTGTTTAAAAGCAGGATGTGCCGAGGATTCTTCGGAAGCAACAAAACGGCTTCCAATCTGCACACCTTCTGCGCCCAGCGCCATGGCGGCAAGCATCCCTCTTCCTGTTGCTATGCCTCCTGCTGCAATGAGTGGAATGGAAACAGCTTTGCGAATCATAGGGATCAGTACCATGGTGGTGGTTTCTTCCCGTCCGTTATGACCACCGGCTTCAAAACCTTCTGCAACGATGGCGTCAACACCAAGCTGCTCGCATTTCACAGCAAACTTTACATTGGCAATCACATGAACCACTTTTATTCCCTGCTCTTTCAGAAAAGCCGTGTATTTTCCCGGATTTCCGGCAGAAGTGAAAACAATGGGCACTTTTTCTTCAATAACAATTTTAATAAAATCATCAGCATAAGAAAAGATAAGAGGGATGTTTACTCCAAAAGGCTTGTCAGTGGCCGCACGGCATTTGCAAATATGCTCACAGAGAATTTGCGGGTCCATCGAACCGGAGCCAATAAGCCCAAGTCCGCCTGCATTGCTGACTGCCGAAGCCAATTCCCATCCGCTGCTCCAGATCATTCCTGCCTGAATGATGGGATATTTAATGTTGAATAGTTGGGTGATCCTGTTCATGTCCTGTTTTTTCAATGTCTTTAAACCAAAACAGACCACCGAAGCATTAGAAACTTTTGTGGTCTGTTGATGTGTTAAGTTTGGTGTTGCTTATGCTTTCTTATAAACGATAGCCGTAAGCGTCTTGTCATCTCCACCCATGTTTACTGAAAGGCCATAAGGACGATCAGGGGAAATTTTTATCTGAGCCTCACCTGCTTTTCCGGTAAGTTGTTCCAAAATGGTTACTGCCTGATGAACTCCTGTAGCGCCTGTTGGATGTCCCCATCCAATCAAACCGCCGGTGGTGTTGAAAGGAACCTTGCCTGTACGTGAAGTGTTACCATCAATAACAAAGTCAATGCCCTCACCATAATTAGCAAATCCAATGGCTTCAACTGCCATAATTCCTGCTATGGTAAAGCAATCATGACACTCAACAGTTCCAACCTGCTCCTTAGTGATTGAAGCCGATTCAAGCGCTTTTTTAACAGCAATCGAAGTTGTCTCAAGTCTTGTTGGATCTGTAGGATCTTTTGTAATGTCATCTTCTGCCTGTCCATAACCAATGATTTCGACAGCCTCACTGAGAGGAATTCCTATTCGTTTCAAACCTTCTTCCGATACCACAGCAATTGCAGAAGCGCCATCAGAAACTTTTGAACAATCAAACACATTCAGGCTATCAACAAACCCTTTTGGATTGGGTTCTGCCATTGCCACTTTATGCGGATCTGTAGAAGTGTTGTGGTATTCCTGTGCTGTTGGTGATAAACGTGCATTTTCTATAGCATTTTTATACCAGGTTGCCATAGCAAGGCGTGTTTTGTCTTTCCCGAACTTTTCCTGGTATGCTTTTGCTCTGTCGCTGAATTTTCCCGGGAAGAAATAAGCATGGCCATCTTTCCTTTGTTTTGCCCAGCCTGCTGCAGCAAGAATATCGGCGCCATAAATAGCTTTCACCGTATTCTGAACTTCAACACCGATAACAAGAACAACATCTGCCGTTTCGGCAAGCACGGATTTAATCCCTTCAACAAGTGCCAGAGCGCCGGTACCACAAGCGCCTTCTACTCTTGTGGCAGGTTTATGTTTTAATCCTTCGTCAATGTATGGAATAAACCCTGCAAGATTAGCCTGTCTGTTGAATCTTGAAGCAATGAAATTGCCAATAACAGATTCATCAACATTCTTCGCTCCACCAATCTTTTGCAACACTCCCTGACCTGCTTCTTTAATCAATTCTTCAAGTCCTGCTCTCTCTTTTTTAGGGTTAAATTCTTTTCTTCCGGTTCCCATAGAAATGGTATTATAGCCGGCAACCATATAAACTTTCTTTCTCATTTTCATTTTAATTTCCTCCTAATTTAAATAATCATTAATGGGTCCGTAAGCATGGAAGAACCCTGTTAATAAAACAGTGTTCACATCCTTTTCATTGAAGGCAACTTTATCATTTACCAGCGCCAATCCTATCTCTTTTGAACGTACAGCATATTTTTTGGCCAAATCAGAACCAAATGCATTTGAATTTTTCAGATCAGCAAAATACGTTCTGAATATTTCTTCCTTATTGGGTGCACCAACCACCGATTTCCATGGTTTTATAGTAGCAGGAACAGTGCCCAGTCTGTCATCACATTTTGCCTGGATGTCAGCTATGGCAACATATTGTTTTTTATTGATGTCATAAATAGCAACCGGCCTGTTCTTATCATATTTCAGGAATCCGTCTTTCTGTGAACCATCAGAATTCTGTCCACCACGAACCCCTGCTTCCATCATTTTATCAAGAAGGTTGCTGTGAAGATCTTCATTTGGCAGATATGGATTCATCACACTCATGATATACTGACAAACGTCAATACCTACATAATCTATCAACTGAAAAATTCCCATAGGGCGTATCAGGTAATCCTGTGTGATCTTATTGATCATGTAAATACCTTCTGCAAGTGAACTGTCTTTTGCAAGTTTTTCTGCCTCTGAAATTCCATAAATAGCATCGCGCATGAAATGTCCATTTCCAATAAATCCTGCAAAATCATGTGAAGGAACAACAATTTTCTTCAAATTCTTTGCATACATCAGCACGAATTCTTCCAATTCAGGAAGTGTGGTTTTAGCTTTGATCAGTTCAACCAATTTCTGAACTGCGGGCGGATTGTAAAAATGCACACCGATGATCCTGCCACCTAACTTTGCTTTGGTATCAATTTCATTTATTGGAATCGAAGAAGTATTGGTGAAAAACCATGGTGACTTTTTATTGTTTTCATTGATGTTTGAAAAGATCTTCACCTTTAAATCAGGGTCTTCTTTTATTGCTTCAAAAATCAGGGTTGAATGATAAGCAACTTCAATGCTCACTGAAGGTCTTATCAGAAGCATGACATCATCAACATACTGATTGATGATCTCGCTGTTTTCAATGAGATCAGTGCGGTTTGCATAAACCGTCCGAAGCATTCCGACTTTTCTTTCTGCAGCTTTCAGTACCTGTGCCCTGATGTATTTCATTAAACCGTGCAAAGCTTCACTGGAAACATCCATGGCATTGATGACAAAATGTTTTCCCTTATTCTCGGGTTTAAGACTCAGATCAGCCATTTCGATGGCAGTGAGTAACAAGATGCCGCTGCCCATTTTGCCCGCAGCACCAAGCACTGTTACATTTTCTAATTTATCTGTATAGTTCATAATGTAAAAAAGTTTAGGTTTTATAAAAATCTATTAATTAACGAAATTACAAAAAACAATTGATACAAAAAACAAATCGCCCCAAAAAAGCATATTCTGAAACGTGAAAGCCTACTATTTTTCAGAATAATTAAAGTCATGGACACAATTCATTTTTATGCCCGGGCAGTATTACCAGCTTGGTTTTCTTTTTTCAAGAAATGCGCGCATACCTTCTGCGCCTTCATTGCCAAACAGGGAGCCAAATTCTTTTGACTCTAGTTCACTTCCGCTATTGAAATCCGTGAGCATCCCTTCTCTGGTAACTTTCTTTATTTTTTTAATGGCTTTAGGTCCTTTAGAGGCAATTTTTGTTGCAATGGCCATCGCTTCTGTCATGAGCTGATCCGGATCAACCACTTTCTGAACAAGACCGATACGGTATGCTTCTTCCGCATTGATCATATCAGCAGTTGAAAGCAGATACAGTGCATTTGAAAGTCCAACTATTCTTGCCAATCTTTGTGTTCCGGCATAACCGGGTATTAAACCAAGGTTCACTTCGGGTTGTCCGAATTTTGCAAATGTACTTGCTATACGGATATCGCATGCCATAGCCAGTTCACAACCGCCTCCCAAAGCAAAGCCATTCACAGCAGCAATTACAGGCATTTCAAGTTTCTCCAAACCCATGAAAGTGTTCTGACCTACCTTTGAGAAAGCATAGCCCTGCTCAGCATTCATATCAACCATTTCAGCAATATCAGCACCTGCAACAAAAGCTTTGCCTTCGCCGGTTAAGATTAAAACTTTTACATCGCTGTTTTGTGACAATGAGGATATGAAATCATTCATCTCTTCAAAGAACTTCGAGTTAAGTGCATTCATTGCCTGGGGACGGCTTATGGTTACAACAGCTATCCCATTTTGAATTTCAGATTTTAAAATTTCGTAATTCATAGTGTTATGGTTTTAATTATTGCTCAAATTTTTATTGCTATTTTATTGTGCAATAATAATTAAAAAATCAGTAACAAAAAAATAAATCAATGTTCAAACTGTCCTTGTTCCTCAATGTAATCAATGGGAAACGAAACCAGAATGGATTTGTTTGGTTAAAGTGATTTGATATTCAGTAAAAGTTGAATTGATTTACAAAGCAAATCTCTAATAAACATTTATCCTTTGGTGAACAACAGTATTCCCTACTTGTAAATTTACGAGATACAACCCTTTTGACACGGATTTTAATACAACATCTTTATGAACAGATCCGTTTTGCAATCCAAGATCATCATCATAAATCGTTTTTCCAACAAGATCGGTCACGCTGATGTTAACATCGCTTTCAGCTTTCAGGTCAAACTCGATCACGAAACTGCCATTATTAGGATTTGGGAATAATCGGTACGAAAGAGGTTCTTCGCTTTCATTTATTCCATTCACATAAGTGGCAAAAACAGTATCGGATGATGTAGAACAGCCAAAAGGAACGGATGCTGTCAGAGAATAATTACCGGTGGCAGTAAAATTATAAGTCATTGCATTTGCTCCTGAAATTGGTGTACCATTAAAATACCATTGTAATTGGAACCCTGCAAGGTTGGTGTTTAAGATATGTCCCCCTGTGATCCAGAAAGTAGGTTTAGGTGGATTTGCCATAATTGTTGTAGTCTGGGTATTGGTAATTGCCCGGCAACCATAAGAATTTGTGACTTCGCAATAGTACGTGCCGGCCTGCTTTGTAGTATAATCTGAATGGGTTGCATTATAGATAGCTGCAGTGTCGCGATACCATTGATATGTATCTCCCGTAAGTGGAGTAACACTTAGTGTGATTGAATCCCCATTGCAAATTGAATCATTTGGCGTAACATCAATATTGCTTACAACAATCGGAGGATAAACGTGAACTGTATCCGTTGCAGTATGTACTATCACGGGGTGAGTGATCGTGATACTTGCTGTAAATCCGTCATGTGTAAGGGTAGTTGTTCCTGTCGAATGGCCGTTAAAATAAACATCGCTATTGCAATGGTCGTCCCCTCCTGACAATCCGTTGTCATAATCCCATCCCTGCAAAATATATGATGTGTTATTCAACTGTATTTCCGGAAAAGCAAAGGTAACCGGGGCATCAGTATTATCAATATAGGCAGAGGTATAGACAACAGTGTTGGTAAGGCTGTCTATCAATACAAAATAATAATCCGGAGATGAAAAAGGAGAGTCATCACAACCGCTTGTTGCGCCCAGAATTGACACAGACGAGAGAAAATAACCCAGGGTATCAATGGTTGCCTGTAAACTGACAGCATAATCCCCCGGTGCATTATAATATTGAATGGGCGGTGTTTCAAGTACACTTTGGTTTCCATTTCCAAAATCCCATGCATAAGAATATCCTGTATTACCATTACTCGGAAGCTGGTTTTGGAAATTTGTACTCAAAGGAGCACATCCAATTGACTGATCAATGCTAAAAATGCCATTGGAAGTTGAATCAGGAAGGATCCTGAGTGGTAAAGTAAAACTGGTATTTGAGGATTGACTGAGGCCAAGCACGGTTACCTGTGCTTCTACAAAAACAGTGACCATATAATTTCCTGTCATAACCGGGGTTCCGCATATTTTTGCACAACCATGTTCAGTGGCAGGAGGATTTGATGAGGGGTAGTAAATATTATTGACTGCATTGGTCTGAAAACTCAGGCCATAAGGCATGCCTGTAACACTAAGAATAGTAAGTTGATTGAGTGTTACATTATATCCGGAACCCGCGTCAACAAATTGCGAAGGCAGATAAAATGATACATCCTGGGTGTATGGCTGCATTGCATAACCGTCGGGCAAAGTATCGGGACAAAGTGCAGGTTTGGCCGGAGAAACAGAGCAAGCCATATTTACCGCACATCCGGGGCATTGAGCAATAGCATTGTTTTGTAAAAGAAGACTTCCTGTAAGAATAACAAAAACAATAGCGTAAACTTTTTTCATGATAGAAATTTAAAAAAATTAAAAAACAAAGTTATTAATCTAAGCTGCAACAGACGTTAAGTTAATGTTAACAAATGTTAAAGCTATTGCTACCATGTTAAGTTATAATGGATCGAAATACAAGGATAAGAATAACTACCCAATAATTTTATTGAGGAATTATAAGAATAAGCTTTAGCTAAAATGAATGATTAAAATCAATACAGGGATTTACTTCAAAACAATCTTCCTCGTAAAAGATTTTTCGTTGTTTTGCAATGTCACCAGATATAGTCCTTCGGATATTGATCCCATATTGATGTGCACTTCATTGACTCCCGGGTTGGCACTTCCGGTTTCTTTTTTCATCAGTTTTCCGGTGATGTCAAACACGCTGTAATCGTATTGTTCGCCTCCGGCAGCTTCGAAGGTCATGAGTATCTCATGCTCATGTTGCCCCGGAATGACGGAGATAAGGTTGAAATCCTGCTCCTGCTTGCAGCTAACAGGTATCACATTTGAATATGTGTAAGCTCCGTTATAATCTGTTTGTTTCAGCCTGTAAAACGAATTTCCTGCAAAAGGGCTGTCATCAATAGCACTGTAAGTAAGCATGTGGTTGCTGTTGCCGGCTCCGGGAAAATCAACAACTTTTTCAAAAGAATAATAATCACCTGAACGTTCAACGGTGAAGAAATTGTTGTTTGTTTCAGATGCTGTTGACCAGCTAAGATTGACTTTGTTATTGCTGCATTTGGCAGTAAAGTCCAATAGTGTTATAGGGAGAGGCTGATCAATTGAAGTGATTGTCCATTTCGAGAATGAAGTTGTTGTCACTGTTGGTGAAGTCCAATAAGGAGAGGGGCCACTTGCATAAGCTGATGAGCCGAATGACGCCCATGATGAACCATCATTCTTCCAGACTATCGCTTTAGCGCCGTTAAAATCATGAGAATTGTCGAGATCAGAAAGCCAGTGGAAAGTAATATCTCTTCCTGATGCCGGTTGTATGGAAGCAGTAATGTCCCAGTAACAGGAAATGCTGTTATTGGGACCTACGCCAACAATGCCATTGGGATTGCCATTGGTGCCATCGCCAGTGACCCGTGTGAAAAAAACATCACCAAGATCATCCACACCTGAACCGATGGATAGACCAAGGAAATTTAATGATGCTCCAATACCAACAGCCCTGTTATCCATGTATGATGTTCCGATGATCCTGCTTGTACTGCTTTCAACCGGGTCCAATGATGAACTGCTGAATTTCACCTGGTGCAATCCTGTTTCTATATTTCCGCTCGTTAAGGTGAGATTATGGGTAATTGTTACATCGTCTCCAAGTGTGATCTTTCCTGAAGTTTTATTTATTGTGAGATCGTACAAAGTACCGGTATTTGTTCGCAATTGCTGCGATGAACCTCCGCCACTAAGTGTAAGATCTCCCGTTCCTGCATCGAAAGTTCCACCGTCATTAATAAAATCTCCTTCTATTGCCAGTGTACCGTCATTGTCAACATTGGATGAAGGCTGAATGTCCATACCTCCTCCGGTTCCAAAGAAAGCCCCGGCGGGAATGGTTATTGCTGATGATGCATTCACAGTTACCTGCTGTGCCTGAATTGCAGTGCAGCCTGACATTGTGAAAGCGTAAATTGCAAATATTTGTAATTGTTTGTTCATAGTTTCTGCATTTAATGATGAAAATGAATGATTGTTTGTTGGCCTGAATTTGAGATCAATCCTTTTTTAAGGAATAGTTAATTCAAGGCTTCCCTGACCCCATAGATAAGGGGTTGTACTATTTACCATAAACCAGGGGACTATCAGATCGCCTGCATTTATTGCAGTTGTGGTGCCACTCCCGGCAGGAACGGTGAAATTGTAATTATTACCTGAGGTTGTGCAGGTAAACGTAACAGTCCCTAACAGCGTACCTGTCATGTTTGCACTACTATTATTTGGAGGAGTGTATTTATAAACAACCACCGTTACAACATATCCCGAACCACTTGTGACCTCAACATTGCCGATGTATTTTGAAAAAGTTGATGCGCTTGTTGCTGTATAACCAAAAGAATGACCACAATATCCATTAGCGAATTGGACTGATAATGTCGTTGGCAGACCATTGCTGTAAACGCCTCCTGTTCCATCATTATAGTATTCCCAATAATAATTGTTCGTGTATTCTCCCAAAATTTTTCCAAGAGGAATACTGATCTTTGTTGATCCCCATGAAAGTGTCCCGCTACCGTTGTTTTGCAAAACCTGTCCTGCTGCTGTGGCCTGTGCAGTGGGCAAAGTGAGCGCATAGGATGTTGCAGTAGCGCCTGAATTAATGGTAACAGTATTTGCATTTGTACTGTTCTGCCATGCCATCGAACCTGTGATCGCCGAGGCATTGCCCAACCGCATCGTCCCGTTTACCCACAGGAAACCTGCACTGGATGCGCCGTTGTTGCCGGAAACTTTGAAACCTGTCGAACCGTTATAAGTGATGTAGGCATCATTATAATCAAAAAAACCGCCATCGTCCGAAATGTCAATACCTCCGCCGGTGTGGTTATCTCCATTTGCCCACATTGAACCGGTGGTTCCGTATTGAGAAAAGATGGAACCACTGGCTCTGATTCCTCCGGCCACATCGAGTTTGGTGCCCGGGCTGGTTGTTCCGATTCCAACATTGCCGCCTATGTATCCGTTGCCCGATATGTTATAGTTGGCTGTCTGCAGACTTGTGCCATTCTGAATATAGTTGCCGCTTCCCGAAGGAATATCAGCAGCCACCAAAGCCCTGAAAGTTGGGGCAGCAGCGCCACCACTTGTGGGACCTGCAAACACAGTGTTGGCAGTTTCGTTGGCCAGTGTGCCGCTCAGTGTGCCTGATATTGTAACAGGCGAGCCGGAAACATTGAAAATTGAAGGGAGTGATAACCCAACAGATGTAACTGTACCTCCACTGGAGGGCGAAGTGTTGGTGATAGTAAAATTCGGGTAGGTTCCACTCACTGAAATTCCCGTTCCGTTGTTTAAGACCACTATCTGGTCGGGAGCGGAATTGGTTAATGTAATAGTACCACCCAACGATACTGATCCTCCTCCGCTCATCCCAGTACCTGCTGTTACGGTGAGCGAGGAATTTGCCAGCATTGCATTTGTAACTCCTCCGCTGGCAATTGCAATGGTGCCGCTGGATGTAATGGATCCACCCGACAAGCCTGAACCTGCAGTGATGGATGTTACAGAACCTACTGCGGTGCTGAGTTGTTGCCATGATGAACCGTTGTAATAATAAAATCCTGCGGGAGCATCGGTTTGAAAAACCAGTAAGCCTGTGGCAGGTGAAGAGATCGCTGTGCGGTCGGTGCTGAGCATTCTTGGTGCAAGAAAGCCTAATGTTGACCTGACTTCAAGCATGGCCGAGGGGTCGGCGGAGCCTGTAGAAGGTGCTATGAGTACTCCGTTTTGACTAATTGCTGTTTGTGTTGTTGTCAGAGATGTAATAATAACAACAATCATGAAAAGAATTTTCGTAAACAGCCTGTTTTCTCTGTAGTGGTGTAGAAGTGTTTTCATAAGTTTAAAATTAAGTTGATTTTATAATTGGCTGAAATTGTCAAACTGGTCAATCACTAATTTCACTTTCACTATATTCTTCCTCACATCAGGGTAAGTGTTTTCCCTATAATAATCCTCCAAGTTAGTTAGTACACAAATATAACGAATTGAAAAGGAAAAGTCAAGTTTTTTTGGATAAAAAAGCCTTTATTAAGTTAAAATTAAGAGTTCAGAAAGAAATGCATTTGAAAGGAATACAATTTGCATAATCAAAACGCGCCATGAGGTGCGATTGACCAAGGTAAATATACGTAAAATGAAAGATTTAAAGTGTTAAAGAAATCGGTGAAAAGGTGGATTTACGTAGGGATGATAGTGGGATGGGGAAATGGTTGGTTTTCTTTTCTACCAAAATGTCATCACTCCATGACTTTGCTTTTGATCTTGTAAAATGTTTTTGTTTTTTGTCTTCACAAATTTACTCAATCTTTTCAATCATTTTTTCTCCGCTACCACCGTAAATGTTTTCCCTTCGTCAATTATTTCCTTCACGGCAAAACCTGTTATTTTCAATTTCTCATTAATGTCTTTTCTTGTGAATGCACGCAGGGTTGTTTGGTCTTCAAATTCGGTGATGGTGACGCCATCGTCAATGATATACTTTGCATTCCAATCCCAGGTCTCAGCGGGGGATATGATCTTTTTGAGTTTGTTTATTCGTTTAATTTTCTTGCTGCCATGTTCAATGTTCTGTTCAAAATCGTGCATATCTTCAAAGATGGCGGGGGCTTCAAAAACTCCAAAAACAAAGGTTCCTTTATACACAAGAGCATTGCTGACACTTATAAATGTGTCCAGAACCTCCTTGTCGTTGATAATATAAGCAAGCGAACGCCCGGTTATTAAAACCGCCTGGAATTGTTCTTTGAATTGCATATTGCACATGTCGCCTTGAATGAACTTTGCTGAGGGGACTTCGGAACGGGCAATTTGGAGCATCTCTTCGTGCAGATCCAAGCCGAGATAATCGTAACCATTGGCTACAAAACGCTGTGCAAGCAAGCCTGTGCCGCAACCTATTTCAAGTATCTTATGGCTGTTATTTTTCTTAAGAATGGCATCATAAAATTCAAATTCTTTATCGTAATCAAAGATGTGTTGATACATCTCGTGATAGATGTTGGCAAAGGTTGAATAGAGCTGGCTCATTTTGGTATTCTATTTTTATCAGATTTCACAGGTTTGAATACTTTTGTAGTCTTGTTTAAAATATTTCTTTTCAATTTACACTTAATAAATAGAGGTTATAAAATAACTTCTAACCACCTTTAATTTTTTTATTTGTAAAATGATTTTATTACTTCAATAAGCCCTACAATATTGCTATTAAATTCATCAATTTCCTCGGCAGGTATCCACAGTTCATTATGAATTTGTCCGCCTACATTTTGAATCTCAAATTTCTTTATGTAGTCTGAATTGATTTCAAATTTTGTAACGAAACCTGATCCCGAAGAAGTAACATTCCAGTCACGGGCAATTTGAATTGCATATTCTTCATTCATTACCGGATAAAATATGGGCTGTTCAGGTAATCGGGGTGGAAACTTTGTCCAGCCTGAATGCTCAATTAAACTTAGCTCTTTCTGTCCTACCGGTCTATATAAGGTTGTTGTCATTTCTGTCTATAATATGTAAATAAAACGGGGAAAATACAGTTATCAGTTCTGTTGTGTGATTGTACTATCTTCTTTTTTCATTTTATCTTCCAACCCCGATATTCTGTTTCGTATAAACTGTTCGCGCTTCCTGGTTTTTTTATATTGGTAATAGCTATAAAATGTAAACAACAAAGGGAATAGAAAGTAAATGAATGTGATTTCCCATTTGGTTTTTGAAAAATCGAATATCAAATTCAGGAATGAAAAAATAGTTATTAAAATTCCACCAATAAATTGCCGCAACCATACCCTGCTTGAAGTAAGAAAGAGCCTGCCAAAAAAGCTTTTTCCCTCATCGCGTTCTTCAATCAATGATTCAAGTTCTATCTTATTTTTTATTCTTTCCGAATCGTGTAGCCTTAGACCCCTGTTTTCTATTTCTTGTTTTGCAGCGATAATGGCTTCGTTGGGCACCATGGTTTCACCATTTGCAATGCTGTATAGTTCTTTGACAGATTTGCCCTGTACTATCTTTGGCCAATTATATGTCATAGCTTTTAGTAAGGTTTATCTTTATTTTGGTGCTGGTATAAGTTGTTATGTAAAATTTATTTTTCGGCTCTGAAATCTATTTATTCAATTCCTCCTGCAAAACTACTAAACAATCCATATAACACCAAACAATAAAAATTTGATTTCTTTCCTAAATCGAAACATTTCACCGCAATCCGAAAAACATTAAATATTACAGGCGCTTCCGCTAAATGTGCCTTGTGTTCTTCATTACCAGCTCTCAGATCATCTTTTAAAATTGGATACTGATCGCTTCGATATGAATTTTTCACTTTAATTTTATAGTCAAATTGTAGCTACTCAAGCATAATAAACATTAAATCTTATGAAATCAAAAATGAAAAAGAGTAAAGAAACACCAAAGAAAAGCATTGCTGTTGCAACTTCAAAGGATGTCTGCAATGAAGCAGTTCAAACTGAAGTTAAGGGACCTTCTCAAAAATTGTTGAAATTGCTGAAAAATCCACGGCGTATAGCATTTATTGAGAGCCGCAACAAGACCCTTATTGTGGTATATGCCAACAAACGCATTGACAATTGCCAGGCCACCATGACAGAAGCGAGAAAACATTTGCCCCGCAAATTGTGGATGAATTCTGACCGTGGATATTCCATCAATTTTGCCCATGTCAAAAGGTTTTCTGTGAATGGCAAAGGTCTCGTTGTGAGCTTTTATGGTATAGATGAGGTAGCTTTTGTTACTCAAAGCATGAACCAAATTTTCAGGGATTTTGCCGAAGGCAGGGTAAGAATCAAAGAGATAGATGAAATAAAAATCAAACTCACACCCACTTTTAGATCAGGAATTTTTTTTTCTATTATTTTGCTGCCGCTATGATGATCAAAAACAGGACAAGGATTTTCAGGGTTGTTGTCCGGTTCAGATTGCAGTGATCTCAAAACAGGCGTTCTTTTTTTAATGTGATCCGGGGTTGAAATGAAATCTAAAGGGCGGTTGCCGGAGAAAAATTTCACAGCATCCGTAACAGATGTTACAATGTCAGGTAAGTATTCACCAAAGTCCGTTGATTTTGATCGGAATTCCGAAAATTATTCACGGATTTTTGAAAATTTTATACTTCATGCCGAAAATTATTCACGGGGTCCCGTTCATGACGCACGGTATAAAGAAAATTTCTCTCTTGTATCCGTCAATGATGTACGGTATCCCGAAAATGCCTCTCTTGTATCCGTTGATGACGTACGGCATCCCGAAAATGCCTCTCTTGTATCCGTCAATGACGTACAGCATCCCGAATATACCACTCTTGTATCCTTGAATTTCGTACGGGTCCCCGTGCAAAAAATCAACCTAAAGATCAATCGTTTATAATTAATGAAATTTTCAATTACTTAAATAACCTTTTAATTAACTTTAAATTTTTTTACTATGGCAGAATCACAAAGAATCCCCAGAAAAGTGGCCTTATTCGTTGCATACATGGTACTTACATGCCGAATACAGCTAACAATTTTAACACCCCCTTCAACCAAACGCTACACTTTGTGGGGTTGGACGGAAGAACAAAGTGACGCATGGGTTGAATTTACAGCTGAAGCAGAAAGCCTTTACGAACTGTACAGCGATCCAGATCAGGTCAACAGGGCAGTGCGTACAAAAATGAAGAAACTTATCAAAAAAGTCATAAAGTATGATCACGACCCTGAAGAAGGCAACTCATTGCTCGATATGGTGGCCCTGAATGGCACCGTTGACGACTGCATTAGTTTCAACATTAAACGTGCAAAATCACTTGCAAAAAAACCTGTTCACAGCAGTGGAGACGTTTCAACCCAAATACCAAGACTGGGCTTGAAAAAAATCGTAAAAGGTATTCATGTAATTGATGTGGATAACACCAATATGCCTGATACCAAAGCACGCCCCAGGGGCACTATTGCAACTATGATGTTCTGCTGCGTTGCACAGGAAGCTCCGACGTCCTACGATCAGTATGTTTGTGTAGGTGGTGCTATCAGAGGTCGTTTTGCGAATGAATTAAAACTACCTGTGGTTACACCGGGAACAAAACTTAATGCATATTATATTGCCCGCTATCTCACAGCAAAGGGAAAGCTTGGCAAGGAAAGCAATGTGCTGATAGTGGATGTGATTGTATAGAATTTCAGAAAAGCGAATTTTATGTTTGACAAATTTTAAAAATTTGCCAAACATAAAAACAGGGATCAACGGCGATAAGTCCGGGCCCGACTCCAGGTCGGACCCGGACTATTTTTTTGTGGCATTTTATGCAAAGCATCAAATCTCCGGCTCAAACATCAATCCTTCAACTCAAACCCCTTCAACATAAGACTGGTAATAATATTTGGCCAGGTTTCGTAAGAGATCAAACCGGCTATGACAGGCACCACCGATGTTTTTGCCCATTTTTTATTCTTCATCAGGTTCATGAAGGCCTTGTAATGCAGATTTTTCTTGAACGGATTCCTTACCGAAAGTATCATCTGTTCGTGCGTTTTTCCTTTATAAACCTGCTTGAATTCAATGATGAGGGTTTTGCTTGAATCGGTAACAGATGCAACTCTTTTCAGTTTGTCGAGTTTCCCGTGGTTTTGCGTGGCTTCGAAATAAAGGTTTTCGCCGGGGAATATCTGTATCATGCTATCGTTGATAACATAGAAACTCTCAGCAATGGGAGCCTCGTAAAACACGGTGTCGTTCACGTAGAGATCTAAATTAAATGACGGACGTTTGTTCAGCGCCGAGGTGTCCTGTCCAAAAATAAAGTTTGAACCAAGGATGAAAAGAAGGATAATAAAGTTGGTTTTCATAATGATTTTGGGTTAGATAAAGAGATTAAAATAAATTCAAAAAAAACATTCCACCATTCTCTCAATATTACATTGTAAAAAGACTTTTCTATGTGAAGCCTATGTTACTATGATTCTATGTGGTGATTTTTACTTTTTTCTTTACCACATAGGCACATTAGAAACATAGTAAAACACATAGTTCCCAATGCTCGCAAATTTTATTCAGTATTGTGTGTAAAGGACATACTCATATTATTAATGAACCACCGATACTTTCACATTCTGCTTATCTCCATTGCTGCCTGTTGCATCCAGAAAGTATATCCCATTTGGCAAATCATGTGTGTTTATCTGTGTTGTTCCTTTTGTGTTCACGAGGGTTTCAGTATAAAGCAGACTGCCGCAAATATCGGTAAGCCGGATGTTGATATTGTTCCCGTTATTGCCTGTCAATCCAATATTGATCGCATCGTTTGCAGGATTTGGATAAACAGCAACCAGTGGCGAATGTGCAACAGGATGTTCATTGATGGACGAACCATCGTTGTAAGCCAGCACCCTGATGTCGTCAATGTACATGCCATTGTAAATATTGGTCAGGTTGCTGCTGAAAGTAAACTTCAATTTAACAGGGTTTCCCGTAAGGTAAGTCAAAGGGATCTCCTCCTTCACCCAGTTTTCAACAAACCCGTCATACACCGGCTGCCCGGCCTGCTGGCTTGCTGACCCGTAAGAAGAATATTTGCCGCAAAGCGGTATCCACGTTGTGCCATTATCCGTTGAAGCCAATATCTGCACATAATCGTAGGCGATCTCGATGTCCCATTTGGCGCTGAATTGCAGGTAAGCTTCGTTGTAGGCCGTAAGGTCAACCGGGTTCAGCAGTTCCATAGATGATGACTGCATCATACCGTAGTTCCCGCCCGGTGATTCAGTGAATGACGAAGGAGCAGAAGTTGATTGATCCGTGGATAACGAATATCCGCTGCTGTTCCAGTTGTTCATATTGTCAGCAGGATCATAGAGGAGGGTGTCGGGCTTGCAATAAATTTTGGTAATGGTGTCGTTCCATGTGTAGCCGCCGTTGTTGATGGAGATGATATAATTGTAAGGTGTTCCAAGCGGAATTGCAGGGTCGAGCGTGTAGGCAAGCGAATCATATCTTTTTTCAAGTGTGGTCATGCTGTCAAACTGAACCGGAGGGCCGGTAGCAATGATCCATGGACTAAGCCCCGAAATGCTGACTGAGAATGATGCCGGAACATCTCTGCCAAGGCAATAAACTTCAACAGGAACTTTGTTTTGCAGCGTGGAAATAAAAGTCGGAGCCAGGTCGTTTGCCAGCGCAAATGGTGTGGCAAGCCTGATGTAGCGCAGGTCAATATCGAGAGATTGTTTGCATAGATCTTCGATTCTCGATACCTGTGGCCAAAAACCATCAGTAGAGTTTCCTATTTCAGCAGTGAGCGAAATGATCTTATTCTTGGTTGTATCGCCATAAGCAAAGTCATCGGCATCACCGTTGCTGTTGTAGCCATAAGTTTGGTTGCAGGTACCATAACGGAAATGACTTTCGAGGCATGTATAGCGGGCCAGTTGTTCATAATATGTGGAGTCGGCTGTGTGTGCACCGTTGTAATTCCAGGGATAGATCAGGTAATCACTGTACGAATGCCAGTTCAATTCGAGCGAGAAATGTTTCGACCTGATGAGCGACCGCATAGCCTGCGATTCAGGTTCCGAAAATGCGCTGTCGCCCCTGTACCAAGGATGAACACCAAGATTGCTTGAACCAATATCGTCGTAAGCGAAAGCATAACTGTAATTCCTGTTCAGGTCCACACCATTCCAAAGGCCGTTAGGTCTGCGGTTTTTGCGCCAGGTGCCGCCGCCTGTGGGGTTTGTTGACTGGTTGTAAACATCACCGTCGGGGTTCACCACAGGCACAAAATATATCTCCAGATGATCAACCATGTATTTTATTTCAGGGTCGGTGTTGTAATTCTCCAGCAGGTACCACATGAAATAGATCAGTTGTTGTTTGCCCATAACCTCCATAGCATGATGCAGCGCAGTGAAAAGAACCTGCGGTTTTGCCTGTTCGGTATCGGGGTTATTCGAGATCCTCATGCATATCATTGGTCTCCCCTCGATGGTTGTTCCAAACTGTATCTTTTGAGAAATAAGTTGCGGATACAATGCCCGCATGGAGTCGAGTTGTGCCATGGTCTCATCAAAAGTATAAAAGCCCCCCATGGAACCCAGGCTGAAATGAGCAGGCGAATTGTAGCTTTTAATGTTGCCGCAGTTGTACTCTATCTCCTTTGACTTTTCAGTTTTGTTTTCAAGATTTCTTTTCACGTAAAAGTCGGTGATATCTGGAATGAGGGTTTCATATTTTAACCCCGACATTTTGAGGTTTTCAATATCCTGCCCGCACACTTCGCCGGTGAAAGTTTTATCAGGTGTAAACTCACCGTGGATAAAGGCAATTCCTTTGGCTGCAAGGTCGTTTTGATTGACATTCCATATTTTCACTTTGGCACATTTATCGGTTTGCTGTGCGAATGATAATGAGGAGAGACTTAGCAGAATGAAAAGAGTAATGATGTGTTTCATAAAATACGATTGTTGTTACACAAGTAAATGAACTCAGATGAGTTTTCAAAATTATAGATTATTAACGAAACAAATGATAAAACGAAAAATTATCCAGAAACCTGCAATCGCAGTATAGTTTTTGGGGGAGGTAAATAATTTATCAAACAATGAAGAAAGTTTGAAAGAAATCATCAAAACATTATTTCATCGAACTTCGAACATACGAAGTACGAATCACTCAACGCTTTCGTAATTCGTATATTCGTAAAGAATTCGTACTTCGATGCAATAATATGGGGAAGTTGTTTTGAATGTTTCACTAAAAGAAATCATCTTCAAACTTTTTCTCCAGCGAAATTTCTCTCACAGCCCCTTCCAGCAATGCATATTCACCTTGCGGACCTCTTGCGCTTATCTGTATCCAAATGTAATCATCAGGGTTTCCTCCTGTGGATCTTATCTCCCATTCAAATGCAGTACCCAACTGTTTCCTCTGATTTAATTCAACGATTTTCTTGCCAATAATTCCTGTGGCGTAGCAAATGGCAATGTCTTTTAACACCAGCTTTTTCTTAAGGTCCTTGAAGAAAATGGTGATACGTTTTTGTGTATTGTTCACCCCAACCGAAATTGGAATTTGTTTTTCAATCTCTTTCATTTTTCCTGGTTTTAATTGAACATTTGAAAGTGTCCTTTGGGTCAATGATAAACACAAACGCTGTCCCTAATTGATGAATGAACTTCTGCGCTCATAGTTGCAGCCTTGACCGATCTTATGCACCAATGTGCAAAAGTAATTCATTTTTTTCAGTCAACACTGCCTTTGATCAACACTTCAGCTTATGCTAAATCTCTTTCAAATACCTCATTTACTATCGTAACAAGTAATTAATTGTTAACTTAATCTTAACCCCGACTTAATATTGGCTTAATGTAGCCGAAGTAATTTTGCATCCGAAATCAAACAAATAATATTTATGACCTTAAAGTCGCAAACAAGTTAATAAGTCCCCCTAAAGATGTTGATAAAACAGAGCTTTAGGTGGACTTTTGTATCACCAAAAAGGTGAACTTTGGGCTTTCAAACTTTCAATAAGAAAT
>Ga0118677_10000253_pt1 | contig 114850 bp, 93 predicted proteins | sample AliMusrvi5mmetaG_FD_86154 | JGI IMG/M metagenome (GOLD analysis project Ga0118677, IMG submission 86154)
CCGATCACCGACTTCAGCCGGTAATGGCCGCCCACGACCGGGTCGGGTTCGAACACGCTGCCCTCCTGCGCGCTCCAGACCATCCCCGGCACCGTGACCTTTTCGTTTACCGGCGCGCCGCCGCAAACCCCGCCGCTACAGCCGCCCCCGCATCCGCCCTGTCCTGTTTCGGAACTAGATCCTTGCCAGTTCCGTTTGCGTGCGAGTAAATTGTTGCCCTGCCATGTCAAGATCCATTGATCGACGTGACCCAGCACAAACTGTTCGACAAAGTTGGTCCCGTCCCACTCGAAAACTGCACCGGGACCTCCCGGATCGAGTACGCTGTATGTGGTTCCGCTAACCTCAACGCACCGTTCGTACTCGTGCGACCAGCGGTATCCCGTGGTCCAATTGCGGTTCGTCCTGCTGCGTCCGTCTGTATTCACGTACCGCATGAAGAAAGCAAAGGACAAGCCCTTGGTTTCCTGTCCTTTGATAGGTAAATCCTCGATCGCCACATCTACCATTCCGCCACCAATCCTCAGTTGCGGCAAACCCGGTGGGCACTCAGGTGTCGGACACGCTTCCTTGTGATTCACGGTTGAATCAACACAACCTTTTCCCGGAATACAGGTCCAACAAGTCTTAGTGGTATTTGTTGGGAAGTCGCACGCACGGACGGGCAGGCGGACGGCCAACACCAGCCCCAGAACCGCCCACATCGCTTTAGCCTGAGTCAGCTTCATTGCGCATCCCCCATGGTTCATCATTCCTAAGCTGTTGTCCGCCATCCATCCGACTATCGGGCTTCTTCGCTTCCGGTCAGCGACAATCGCGTTCACGACCGGCTCATTCTGTTAAGTCATTTGTCTGACCGCACGTGCCGTCCCTGCAACTGCTATTTTTTATTTTTAGGACCGGCTCCTCGTCCGCCATTGCTCAATCGACATAATATTCACAGACTATCTCGTGAACTTTTCCATTTTTAAAGACTATGTTTCGTACGTGAAAACTTAGATCTTCGATCGCCTTGCTGTATTGCCAGAGCTCCCCAATCTGCTCGTAATATTTCCACGGCTTCCCAGTCGGATCCTTTTCACCATACACGCACAACGGGGTTCCCAATATCGTCTGAACTTCATTTGTGGTCATACCGACTTTAATCTTTCGAAAGGCTGCGTCGGTATAGGCACTTGCGTACACTGTGTTGTTTGGCACGTCTAAACTGAAAAACCAACCAGTGAGGCCATCCAACATGTAGCAATGAAGACCAAGCAACCCCATAGCAACAAAAGCAACGAAAAGCCAGAGATGTCGCAAACGCTTACTCATTTTTTTCCGTCGCACGGTGTAGACTTTTTGAAAAGTTTATCCCACCCATCATCAGGCGGCTTTCTCTTGTGCAATTTATCTTGCCAGTCCTTTTTTTTCCATCCTCCACGAGCTATTTGGCCTCCCGTCTGCTCGGCCCAATCTATCACTCCGCCTGCGTCGGTGCTCCAGTTGACAGTGCCATCCTTATTCACAGTAACATCTGTGCCTGTTACATTCTTATAGACCTCGCCCGGTCGAACAGTCGGCACTGCGATGCCGTCTTGGCCGGATGGCCAACACCCTCCCGGCTTAATAGGATATGCGTCGTTTCCCTTGATTTTGATTCCTGGCATATCCTTCTCGGGCTTGACCCATATCGTTACATCCGAATTGTTGTATACAGCCAGTCCGAGCAGATCAACGAAGTTACCCGGATCATTTCCGCAATACGCATACAGATTCACACCACCGGAAATGCCAAGCGGATTCTGTAATGTCCAGAGGCTAACATAAGGATCATCCCATCTTAAACTGAAGGACGGATCACCGGAGTTAAGCACCCGAATTCCGTCTATCCAGTAAATCGCCTCATTTAGAGCACCTACCCGTGATTCCACGTCCATACGATCATTGAATGCCCTATTCAACATGACGATGGCGGCATAGGTCATCTGCTTCACCAAATTTCCATTTAATTCGCGCGCTCCAGGACTGGCATGATCGCCCAAGGGATCGAGGGACAGCCACCGCCTCATACCCGGCGAGTAATACCGATAACCAAAATTATACAGGTTCCAATTTGCCTCGAAATACTTGGTCGAAAACCGGAAATGATTTGACTGTGCCACAGCGCCGGATTGCCTGACCGTGTTGCCGAACGGATCATAGTCGTAATGCCCGACCACAACCCCATTCGTGTTCACAAGATCGGTGACATTTCCGTTGCCATCATAAATGGGGAAACAGACTGAAGGCTGAAGGCTGTTGGTAGAAGAGCGTGAAACCGCCAGCAACCCGCCTACCCCACCTGCACCCTGCAATGTGCCACCAAGATCAAACCCCCATACAAACGTATTGGTGTACGTTTTCATTTCAGATGGCAAATGGCAAATTTCAGAGATCAGGTTCCAGCCGTCATAAACGAACTGCCGAGTGCCGGTAACTTCGAAATCATTATTGGTTACACAGACCAAATCCACCGCACGCACCCGGCGCCCCTGGGCATCATAGGTGTATTCGCTGCGCAGGCGTGGCTGGACCAGCCCGGCCTTCATTTCCACGGCCACCAGCCGGTTCTCCTCGTCCCACGCGTAGGCGCGCTGTCCATCGTTCGTCAGGTTGCCGTTGGCGTCATATTGGAACACCTGCGGGTTCGCGGGCGGCAGATACACGGCTAGATTCGTCTCCGTGCTGTTCGTGCCCGCCCACACCACGATCGGAATCGCGTTGCTCGCCGCCTGCACCACCGCCCCGCCAAGCCAATTGGTGCCATTACAGAACGGCGGCGCGTTGGTCAATCCCTGCACTAACACGACGGCATTGGTGGCAGCAACCGCGCCCACGATGTCCAGTTTGCCGGTCCAAGTGTTGATGGTCAACTGGTTCAGTTCGTTGAAAGCCCCTGCCAGCCCCATCTGTCCGCGGTCTTCGTGCAAGCGGTTCCCGCTTCCGTCATATTGGTAGGCGCGGCGGTAGGCCGCATCCACTGCCCCGTTCGGTCCGTTCGTGCGACCCGCCGAAACAAGTTGATCGAAGGCATCATAGCCCCACGCTGTCTGCGTGCCGTCCGCATCCGTCCGGGCTGTGCGGCGGCCCACGGCGTCGAGTCCGTACTCAAAGGCGTTGATAACGCCCGCGTTGTTCGTGGCACTGATGCTGGTTAACCGATCCGCCTCATCGTAGGTACGCGAAACGGCCAGAGGACTGCCCGACGAGACCTCCGCTCTGAGCCCGGCAACGAGATCGGAGCCGGGCACATAGGAGTAATCCCAGTTCCCAACCTCCGCAGACCCATCTGATGCCGCGACCGTGGCGAGGCGGCCGGCCACCCACGAGTACTCGGTCGTGAACCCGCCCGTGCCGACCGAAGCCAGCTCATGCGTGTTCGTGTGGTAGGCATAGGACACCGTTGAGGTCACTGATGAGGATGTAAGATCCTCCGAGAGACGGCGGCGGCTCTCACCGTCATAGGTCCAGCACCATGTCCCGGCGGCATCCACCCGGCTGGTCATGCGGCCGAGGAGATCGTAGTTGTTCACCACATCCGGGCCGGTTGAATAATCAACGGTAGTCAATTGACCTACCGCATCGTACGAATACGCCGTAGACCGCCCAAAAGCGTCCACGCGGTTGGTGAGCCAGCCCCGGGCGTTGTAGCCATACGCGAAAAACGTCCCGTCCGCATAGGTCTTCCGCATGAGTCGCCCCATGGCATCGTAGGCGAAGGTTGTGCGGTTCGTCATGCCGTCAACAAGTGCGGCCATCCGGCCTGCGGCGTCATATTCAAAGAACCCCGGCACGGATCCCGCGCCCGTCCTGGCGGTGAGCCGACCCAATGAGTCATACGTGTTCGTGGATACCCGGCCGTCAGGCAGGATCGTGCGGATCACCCGGTTCATGCTGTCATACACATAACCTGTCCTGTTCGTCAGCGCATCCACCATGTTCGTGCGGTTGCCTGCCGCGTCATAGCCAAACCGCACCACATAGCCGCGCCCGTTGGTGAACGCCGTCACGCGGCCCACAAGATCGAACGCATAGGCGGTGGAGTTGCCCGCGCGATCCGTGGCACCGATAAGCCGCGGCCCGTCATAACGGTTTGAAGCAACTGTGTTATCCGGGAAGCCCATACGCACAACCTGTCCAAGGGTATTGTACTCATAGACGGTCGTGATCTGGTCAACCACATTGGTGAGCAACAGGCCGGTGAGGGCATCGTAAAAACTTTCTTCGGATATCTGGCCGTTGGCGTTACGCGACCGCGCAACCTGCTGCGGCCAGTCCGCATCGTACTCCCAGGCATTGGTCCGGCTCAGCCCATCCACCACGGCGACACGCCGGTCAATTTCGTCGTAGCGGATAGACATCGTGGCCGCTGCTTTCTCCTGATCCGTGGCACCGGGTTGTACTGGACCGATTGTCGCAATGACATTGCCAAGCAAATCGTATTCCGTCTCCGAGCAAGCGCCATCAGGCTGGGTCACCCTGACCACACGCCCTTGCAGGTCATAACTGTTGGAGGTGACGTTGCCCAGCGCATCCATGGCTGTCACCCTTCGCCCCATCGCATCGTATGTGTATTCCTCGGTTGTCAACGGCAGCAGCGCCCAGATATTGGCATAGCGGGCGGTTTTGATGATCCGGCTTCCCGCGTCATAGGTGTTTTTGACCGTGGACGCATCCGGAAATTCCGTCATGTGCTGCCTGCCCGCGTCATCGTAATAGAATGTGGTCACGCCGCCCCTGGCATCAACCGTAGCCATGGGGTCACCCGCCGCGTTGTACACATGCTCCACCATGTTGGAGAGCGCGTCGTACTCTTTCAGGATATTGCCTGCGGCATCCCGCTCATAGCGGACATAAGCCACCACGGTGCCGTTGGCTGTGGTGGTCTTGCGCGTCTGCTCACGCCCGAACACGTCATAGCCGGATTCTTCACTGTTCCCGCCCCGGTCCACATGCACCGCCGTGCCGCAGCCGCAGCCGTTATAGGTCCATGATTCTTCCACGCCGTCGAGGTGGACATGCCGGGTCAGCCGGTCCAGCGAGTCGTATTCGTAGGTGCTTGTGACGGCAATGTCATCGTTGGTGCCCGGGTTGCCGCGGGCTAGGTAGCGGGTTTTCCACGCCACCCGGCACAAGTCATCGTAGCCCACATAGATGGTGTTGGTCAGGGCGTCCGACACAGCGACCGGCTGACGGTTGGTGTTCCATGTGAAGCTCTGAACGGTCCTAAAATCATTGGTCGCCGGGCCTGTCCGTTGCCGGACATCAATCAGCAGGAAGTTGGTGTCGTACTGGTAGCAGGTTTCCGACCAGGTGTTGGTCGTAGCCCAATCGGTCTCGGACACCAGTGTGTAAACATCGTCGCTCACGTCGTTCGTCGTGCCGCGTTCGTCGCGGGCATAGGTCTGCGTCTGCCTGCTCAGGCACTGGCCCTGCGCGTCCTGGACTTCCTGTGTGATGGTGTTCGGGCAATCCGTGGCCGGAAAATACACATAGGTCGAAACTTTCTTGTTCACGAGATTGAGCGCGGAATCGTAGAACAGCCGCTCCGTCATATTCCCCTTGTCATCATAACGGTTTTCGGTCACGGTCCCGTCCGGATGGCAGATTTTCTTCACACGGCCCATCAGAATTGAATTAGTGTTATCATAGTAAACGTAGCTGGTGAGCCGCCCGATCGGATCCCGTTTCTCCACCGGGCTCTTGTTCCAGGTGTAGTCCGAAAAGCTGTAGTGCGTCACACCCATGCCGAAGACATTCTCATCCAACCCGGTCTCCCAGTCCATATAGCCTTCGGTGCCGTCGGGATGCCGGATGGCGACATGGGTCGCCGCCTTGTAGTTCCCGGTGTATGTCAGGGTCGTCTCGTTGTAGCCGCCGTTGCCGTCCGGCTTCTTGAACGAGGTCAGCTTCCCGTCGCTGTCGTATCCATAGAAGAATGTCTGGCCTGCCGCATCGGTGACCGACACCAGCAGGTCGTTGGTGTAGGCAAAGGAGGCGGACCGGCTGCCTACAACATCGGCAACGTTGGTCAGGAAGCCGGATGCATTATATGTAAAGCGGTATTCACGGCCCGATGCGCTGACCACGTTGGTGATGCGGCTCTCCCCATCGTAGCCGAGGGTGGTTTCATATCCGTCACGGCCGATCACCGACTTCAGCCGGTAATGGCCGCCCACGACCGGGTCGGGTTCGAACACGCAGCCCTCCTGCGCGCTCCAGACCATCCCCGGCACTGAAACCTGCTCGGGCTGTGGCGAACCGCCGCAGCCCCCACCGCCACACCCGCCACATTCGCCCCGCTCCGCTTTGGAGCGGGGGCCATACCAGCTCCGCTTGCGCGCATGCAGGTTGTCGCCCTCCCAGGCCAGGCTCCACTGCCCGACATGCCCCACCACAAGCTGCTCGGTGAAGTTCGTCCCGTCCCATTCGAACACGGCGCCGGACCCGCCCGGATCAATCACGCTGTAGGTGGTCACGTTCTCGTCAAAGTTCGTCCCCAACGATCCGCCGCCGCTGGACCCACCCCCCGAACTCCCCGTGCTATACGAGCCCTTGACTACCGTCACATACCGCTCGTACTCGTGCGACCAGTGATCCCCAACGGACCACCGGTGGCCATCACTGGCCAAAGACGCGCTGCCGCCTGAAGAGCCCCCGCCGGAGCCCACGGCCCTGACGCGCGCGTCCGTATTCACGTACCACATGGAAAATGTGAAGGGCAGCCCCTTGACTTCCTGCCCCCGGATCGGCACATCCTCCACCGCCACATCCACCACGCCGCCGCCCAGCCGCAGCTGCGGCAGCCCCGGCGTGCATTCCCCGCCCGGACACGATGCCGTGTGGTTCGCCGGAAACGATTCGCAGGCATTCTTTTCACAGGACCAGCAATACTTGGTGATATCCGGGGGATCGCATGCGCGCGCGGGCAGGCGAACGGCCAACACCAGCCCCAGAACCGCCCACGTCACTTTAGCCTGAGTCAGCTTCATTGCACATCCCCCCGGGTGGTGGCCGCATTGCCACGCTGTTGGTCGCCACCCAGCCAGTCCTGATTGGGACTGACGTTGCCGGGGATGGCTTCGCCGATGGTCCGGCAATATCCGGACCAGCCGCCGCCTGCGGCAAGGCTCTCCTCAAAAATACGCATGTGCGAGTTGTAGTCGGCCTGAATGTCTTCCATCAGGCCCGGCCTGGGGTGCGGCGAGACATAGCGAAAGCCGCCGCGCAGCAGCGGCTTGCCCTGACCGGCAAGTGTCACGCCGATTTCGGCGCACGCATGATCCGTGACGATATTCCATTGATGCGGATGGTACAGAAAATAACCCTCGGCATCCTGTTTGAAGGCAGAGGCCCACAGCGACGCGGATGCTGTCGCGGCTTCGCGGCCATCGCCGATCAGCAGCCAGCGGAAGGTTGACGGGTCCAGACGATGCACCATTTCGGACATTTTGCGCACCGCCTTCATCGCAGCGGCAGAGTCGTCCGCGCAAACATGGTTGTTCAGCCGCGTATAATTGATCACCACGGAATGGAACGGCAGCGAAGAAATCCGGACCTGGCTGTTTGAGCCCGCAGCGGCGGAGTCCAGACTGCGGGCGGTTTCGAGGAAGAGCTTGAAGCGGTCCAGACCCGGAACCATTTTGCCGTGTTCCATTTTGGCGTCAAGCGCCACGACCGGCGGCGCAGGAAAGGCTTTGAGGCAGGCCTCAAGCCAGGGCTGCATGGCGTCCTTTTTCTCCGGCATGGCGTCCACCACCCACAGCGCGCGCGCGTAACCCGCATTCTGGAATTTCTCCAATATCTGCCGCGCCTGCGCCACCTCGCCATCCAGTTTTGCGCCCGGTTCTGATGTCAACCGCACGGGCGCAACAATGCGCATGAGATCACCGCCCACGGAGGCACACACCGGCAGCAGCAGCCAGCATGCGATGACGGCCTGAACCAACATGCGAAAGGTCTTTTGTGTATTGCTCATGGAGCTCCTGAATTTCACGATTGTGTTTCCCTGTTCCGCGTCCATACCGGCTGCGGCGCTTACCACAGGATATGCGCGCCATCCTCCGGCGTGATGATGATCACTGTGGGACCGCCCGTTGGATGCTGATCGGCCACGAGCGGATTCGTGCCGCCGGTTATTTCAGCGCTGTCGCTCACCCCGTCACCATCACTGTCGGCGAGATTCGGATTTGTCCCATGCTGTGCTTCCTGCGCGTTCGTCAGGCCGTCATTGTCCGAATCGGCGGTCGGATTGTCAGCAACCAACGGATTCAGTCCATAGCGCACTTCCCATGCATCATTGAGGCCATCTCCATCGGTGTCGGCATGTGTCGGATCAGTGCCCGACACATGGATCTCATACCAGTCCGTCAGCCCGTCGCCATCGGTGTCCGCAAGGTTCGGGTTCGTTCCGTGCTGGTATTCCTCCAGATTGCCCAGCCCGTCACCATCCGGATCGCCCGCGTCGGTCTGATCCAGATTTCCAAAATACTGCATTTCCCAACTATCGGGCAGATGGTCGCCATCAAAGGACAACAGCGCGGGTTCGTTCGTGTTGACCGCAAGATTGTCGACAAAGGCCTCTTCCGCCTCCACGGACACCCGGCTGAATTCCAGCGCGGGCGTGGCAAACGCCAGGTTCGTGGCCACCACCATGCCGTCCATGCACACCAGCCAGCGGGCCGTGGTGTAGTCCAGTTTGACGGTCAGCCGCACCCACTGGCCGGTCACGACCGGCTCCTGATCCGCCAGCACCGTCCAGTTTGTTCCGTCGCGGACAACCAATTGTCCCGCAGCGTTGAAATACATGACCGCCGTATTGCCCGCCTCGATGGCAGGCTGATCCACAACGGCTGCCGCCCGCACATGGAGATCGCCCCAGACTACCGGCGCGGCGGCCGAAGCCAGCAGATGGGTGGCACGGGCCGTGGTTCCGGTGGCCGCCGCCTGTATTTCCAAGGCCTGGGTGCCTTCCTGCACTATGCCGGACTGCACCATGGCCGCATTGGTCGGCGCAGCCGTCCAGCGGTTCTGGCCGTGGAGCTGCCCCAAATGCACCGTGTTGGTTTCAAACTGTTCAACAAACGGCAGCAGGGCGTAGTCATCCGCCACCGCCGGATCGCGGCCGTATCCCGCTTCCGTGCCGTCACCCATGCCGTCACCATCGCTGTCGCGTGATTCAGGATTGGTGCCGGCCGCGTACTCGGCGGCATTGTTGAGGCCGTCCCCGTCAGGATCGGCGGAGGGCGTCTGGCCTAAATTCCCAAAATACTGATATTCCCACCAGTCGGGCAAGGCATCCTGATCGAGGTCCAGATCGGTGGGTGGCGTGGTGGTCACGTGCAGCCGGTCGGCAAAGGCGGAGTTGCCGGAGAAGGTGAACGCGCTGAACTCCGGGGCGGCGCTGGCGAACGCCAGACCGGACAGTGCCTGTGTCGCGTTGAGGGCCACGTCCCATGTCTGGGCCACGTAATCGAGCTTCACCGTGACGCGCGCCCATTGCCCGGTGGCAAGCGCGGGAACGTTCGTGGCGGTGACCCAGTTCGTGCCGGCACGCGCCACGAGCTGGCCAAAATCGTTGAAATACATCACAGCCGTCCCAGCAACCGTGCCGGTGGGCGCATCGGCCCCGTTCACCACAACATAAAGATCACCCCACACCACGGCTTCACCGGGGGTGTGGAACAATTGACTGGCCGTGCCCGGTTGGCTGGCGACGGTGCTCACCTGCAGCGCCTGACTGCCGGTGAAAACGGTCTGGGTCTGCACCAGCGCGGAGTTGGTCGGCGCGCCGATCCACAGGTTCTGCCCGTTGATCGCACCCACATGGACCGTATTCGTCTCGAACTCCTCGGTAAACGGCAGGACGCTGTAGCTGTCAACGGTGTTGGGATTGCGGCCATGGAGGACCTCAAGCCCGTCGCTCATGCCGTCGCCATCGCTGTCAGGATTGCGCGGATCCGTACCCCAGATCAAAACCTCCGCGCCGTCGGAAAGGCCGTCGCCATCGCTGTCCGCGATCAAATCCGAAGTGCCGCGTTGCGCTTCCTGCTCCGCATCCAGCCCGTCGCCATCCTGATCGACATAAAGCAGGCCTTGGTAAACCGTGACTTCCCCGCTGCCGCGCCGCAGCTTGACGCCCACGGCTGCGGGATAGGTTGCCAACGGAAGATTGAAGTTCCGAAGCATGCCTGTGGCGCTGCCGGTCAGCATGTTGCCGAACAGATTGCTGGCCACGACCGTTTCATTGGTGTCGTAGAGATCGGTGTAGAGCGAGGCGTTGGTGTGGTCGAAGAAACCAAGCTTGAGCACGGCGTCGTTCGTCAGCACCCCGCGGTCCACCTCCATCCGCAGCGAGCCCACGTTGTTGCTCTGCTGGGCCGAAACGTGCCACGCGACCGGATTGGTCGCCCAGTCCCCTCCCACCTTGTAAGCCGCCACCATCCATACGGGCCATGTGTATTCAAGGTCAGCGCCCGTGGTGTAGCGCGGGTCGCCCCAAGGCATATAGGCGCGGCTGACGGGATTGCTGTCAACCCCGTCCAAGACCCCGTCGCGGTCAGTGTCCGCCACCCATGGATCGGTCCCCAACGCCGCTTCGTTGCTGTTGACGAGGCCATCGGCATCGTAATTCAGCGCCCCATCGGCGGCATTGGTCGGATTGAGTTGAAAGAACACCTCGTAGCTATCCGACATTCCGTCGCCGTCGGTGTCCACCGCCCAAGTCAGCGGCGCAAAAAATAGATAGGATACGGCGACAAGCGCCGCTCCTGCCCAGCGGCATTGAACTCGTCTTCCGCGATGCACGTGATTAGTCATGGTTATCCTCCCGGGTTTCCGTGTACCGCATCAGTCCCAGCGAATGACCGGACCTTGTTTCACGGGTGGAACCGCGTACGGGCGTTCGTAGGCACCCATATCGACCCTTGGCCCCTGGGGCCGGGCTGTCTTCAGGATGTCATCGGCCGGAGCCAGGGCGTCTGAGGCCGTGTCCGCGCAAGGGCTTCCCGCTCCAAGCTGGTAGTCGTATAGCTGGTACGAATTCCCGCTTTGCGCCGCGGAGGCATCGCCCAGCACCGTGATGTTGGTTTCCGTGTTCGCAACCACGTAGTACATCAGGTTCGACGCCGTGTTCGGATTCAAGAGTTTCCCGGCAAGCGAGCCGGCGGTCCAGGCGGAGCCGGTGTCCGTGAGCGTGGTCAAGCCCGTGCTGTTCGTATATTGGCCGGCAGCGGTCCATGTGCGCCCAGACCCGCCGACGAACAGCGGGCTATTGGTAATGTTGCCGCCGTTGTCGATCAACGCGGCATTGTTCGGCCTGTAAATGCCCGTCAGACCGCCCTCAATATCGCAAAAGCCGACATCAAGGACCGCTGCTGCAAGGTCACTAAATATCTGCGCGCCACCACCACCCGTGGTGTTATTATAGACGACGCTGTTTTCCAGATCCAATGTCCCTTGGCGATGATAGATGCCGCCACCACCATAACCCGCAGTAACGGCATGATTCTTGGCGACGGTAAGATTTATGATCTTGAGCGTGGATCCCACATCGTACAGGCAGAGGCCGCCGCCATAATATACCGCGCGGTTGCCGGCCACCAGGCAGTTTTCGATATCAGGATTGGAGGAAGATCCAAAGTAGAGACCGCCGCCCGAGTGGCCGGCCGTATTTCCAACAACGGTCAGCCGTTTGAGCAAAGCACCCGAATAAAAAACGCCAATCGCACCGCCATCGCTCGCCGCAGCGGCCACGCGGTTCCCGCTGAATATGCTATCCGAGAGCGATCCACCATATTTGTTCAGATAAAGGCCGCCGGCGGTATAAGCACTGCTTGAATTGGCGTAAAACCGGCTGGTCCTGATCACATCGCCCGTATGGTAGGCCCTGTCATAATACACGGCCCCACCATGGCCACCTGCCGTATTCGCATAAAACAGGCAATCGCTTATCTCGCTGTCATGGATGGACGTGGTATCTACGCGAAGGTGGTAGATGGCACCACCGGAATTTGATCCCTTATTGCGTGAAAATGTGCACGCGGTAATGATCGGGTCACAATAATAGGCATAGAGGGCCGCGCCCTGATAAGATGAATTGTTGTCAAAAACACTGTTTCTGATGGTGATCGGCTTCCGGTGGTACATGTAAATGGCGCCACCCAGACCGCTGCTGTAGATTGTGCTGTTGGCCGTGAAGGTGCAATTTGAGATGACTGGCCCGACGTTCCCGTTGCCGGTATACACAAAGGCGATGGCCCCGCCCCGGTAATAGGCGGTGTTGTCCGTGAACCGGCAGTTGACGATCGTTGGGAAGACTTCACTCTGATAAACGAGCAACCCTGCGCCGTTTCGAGTTGGATCGGTGTTGACTTCGTTGTAACCCCTCGTCACGGTAAAGCCGTCAAGCGTGATTCCTGCCGCGCCAGTTGCGGTCACGACGTGATAGCAGTTATCCGCGTTCGTCGCCGCGCCGATTTCGCCGCTGAGGATGGTTTCGTGCGTCTGCCAGTCCCGGGAGCCAAGCGAATTCATGCCATTGGTGAATCCACCATACAGATTGACCCCGCTCTTCAACTGAAACGTGGCATTGCGGTTTGTTCCATTCGTGGGATAGTAAGTTCCCTGTGCCACCCATACCTGGTCATTGCTCACGGCGGCGCTCAAGGCGCTTTGCAGGCTGGAATATGCGTTGATCCACGTTACCCCGTTATTGTTGCCGGTCGCGCTGGCATCGACATAAAGGATATTGGCCTGCGCGGGTGTTTGCATCAGCCATACGGCCATACCGATCCCAGTGAGTGTACGCTTGATCATCGCTGTTCCTCCGTAACTGAGTGGTTGAGTTATATCCGATTATGTTGGCAGTTTTACCCTCATGTCGATAAATGCGCAAACAAATTTTATATTTTTAAATAGCATTTCATAATGATACCAATTCGGTGTGATTTATCATCATTGATAAAATCGTGTGCATTGTTGATAAAACTCTTCGCGGTGTAACGACAAATTACACCCATTTATCATGGGCTCGACAACATCGCTTCGCCTTCCAATACCCCATAAAAGCCTAACCGGGATCATGACTAAATTCATTTTTTCCTGAACCATACTACCGCCACGCCGTCCGCCTCCTCAAACCAATCCCGCAATCCAGCGCATGGATTTCCCCCACCCACCTCAATCACAATCAAAAAACGCACAATTTTTGCCGTGAAAAAGACCATCCACCAAGCATCCATCTTCAATCTCACCCAACACCTAAATGGTGGAAACGTGTACACCCTTGTGTACACACTAGGTCCTTTTTTTTCACCTTGTTTCAGCATGTTACAAGTTTTGACCAAAAAGTAAAAACCCCCGAATTTCCTAATGAATTAGAGGGTTTTTGGTGGAAAACTTGGGGCGGGCGACGGGATTCGAACCCGCGACATTCAGAACCACAATCTGACGCTCTAACCAGCTGAGCTACGCTCGCCATGTGCAAAACAAAACGGTGAGACTGTAGGTTTCCCGCCGGCAAAATGCAATAAAAAACCACCAACCTCTTTTATTCAGCCCGCACAAGCCCCGCCAGCGCGCTAGACCGCGGCATTGGGCAGGTAGGCACCCATGGCCCGCAGACGGGATTGCAGGGCAGCGATGCTGATATCGCGCGAGCGCTTATCCTCTTTGGCCATCAAGGATGCCGCCATGCCCGCGGCCTGGCCGGTGATCAGACAGCCCGGCATGACCCGCAACGAGCCTTGGATGCTGCGGTCGGTGCTCACACAGCGGCCGGCCACCAGGATGTTGTCCAGCCCGCGCGGGGTGAGCACGCGGTACGGAATGCCATAGTTTTCACCCGGCCCGTAGCGCAGCCGCTGGAACTCTTCTTCAAACTTCGCATGGTCTGCCGTGTCCGGCGTCGTCGGGTGCACATCCACGGGATAGCAGAAGCGGCCGATCTCATCGTCAAACACGGACTGCTTCTTGAAGTCTTCGACGTCCAGCACGTAATCGCCCAATATGCGGCGCGTCTCGCGGATGCCCATGAGGGCCCCGGTGTACACGAGCTCCATCTGCTCGAAGCCGGTGAGGTACTCTTTATAGAACCGCTCATAGTCCAGCAGACGCCGGCGCTGCTCCATCAGGGCGCGGGTGAGCGAGCGCTCGTCGGTGCCGTCCACGCCAAAGGCGTGCCCGATGTTGCCGCCGCCGGTATGCGGGCCGATGGGCAGCATGCCGGGCAGGTGGGCGTCCTCAACCTCAAACACTTTTTTGCCGAACGCGCGCGGCAGCTGCGCCTGCTGCTGCCACAGGCCATGGCCCGCGGCATAGGCACGCGCCCAGTCGATGTCCGCCCAGGCGCTGCACAGGGTGCCGGGCTGCATGCGGCCGGAGGCATCCCCTTTTTCATAGGGCGCGCCAGCCCATGCGCACAAGTCGCCATCGCCGGTGGCATCCACGAACACGGCCGCGCGCACGGCGAACAGGCCGCTCTTGCCATTGCAGACGGCCGCCTGTGCCACGCCCGGCCGCGCCATCTCCAGGCCGATGCACTGGGTGCACAGCGAGAACGCCGCGCCGCTGGCCGCGACCATGTCGTCATACACGCGCTTGAGCACCTCGACGCGGTAGATCACATTGCCGAGCTCATGGGGCGGCAGGTTGAAGCTCAGCCCGTTGCGGCTGCGCAGCGCCTCATACACGTCCCGGCCGATGCCGCCCGCCACAAAATTCACGCCATCCCCAAAGCAGCAGAACATGGTCAACCCGCCGGCCGTGCCCAGCCCGCCAAAGCTGGCCTGGCTGTCAACCATCATCACGCGGCTCCCCTGCCGGGCGGCAGTGACGGCCGCGGCGATGCCCGCCGGGCCGCCGCCCGCCACAAAGACATCCACCTCATGCCGCACTTCAATCTCGCGGCTGAATTTCATTTTCGGAACGGGTTTCTCGGCCATGGGCGTCCTCCTGTTGCGAACCTGCCATGAATTGGTCCAACCCATAATATAATGGCATGAGTCTTCATGGCGGGCAAGGCGGATGGGAGATTTTTCTCGCAAAGACGCAAAGGGCGCAAAGATGGGAGGAACCAAACACGGATGAAGAGTAAATCATTTTAACTACGAAAGGCGCGAAAGAACGCGAAAAAAAAGATTCAGAATTGCCCACTGATCACACTGATAGACACGGATGATGAGGATTCAACTACGGAACACGGGCATGAAAACCAGATGGGCTATTCCGTAGTCTCCGACGGCGCCTCGCGCGAATGCCGGTAGCGGCGCGGGGTGGTTCCGGTCTGGCGCCGGAAGTGCCGGATGAAATAGCTCTGATCACCAAACCCCACCTCATAAGCGATCTCCGCGCAACTCTTGGCGCTGCGCTCCAGCAGGTGCTGGGCGTGGCGGATGCGCACCTGGTGGATGATCTGCAGAACGGACCGGCCGGTGAAATCCTTGACCACATGCGAAAGCCGGAAGGGGCTCAGCCCCACGGTGCGCGCCACATCCCGCAATGAAATGGGCTGCGCGAAATTGGCGCTGATGAAATCCAGCGCCTGGCGCACCTTGGCATTGGATCGGTTGGCGCCATGCAGGTAGACCGCGTCAATGAACCCGTCCAGGGCCTCCATCAGCACCTGCGAGAGATCCTCGAAGCTGCGGGCCTTGACCAGGTTCTCCGTCCAAGCGTGGTTGCGCTCGATCATCGGCTCCATCATGGGGTTGTCTTCAATGGCCGCCCGGGTCAGACAGCTGATCAGCTCGATCGCGCGCGCGCGCAGCACCACCAGCTGGGGGGATGACATATAGATGGTGGCCAGCATCTCATTGAGCAGGCGGCGCGCGCCGTTGCGGTCTCCCGCACGGATGTGGGCCAGCAGGATCCGCTCCTTCTCAAACGCATAAAGCGCCGGCATCCCGCTCTTGCGCTGCGCCTCAATCGCCTGGTTGATCTGGTCCTGCTGCTGGATGCGGACTCGGTTCTCCTTCATCAGCTCCGCGTTCCAGCCGCTGACCTGGTAGAACAAGGCCTGCAACTGCTCGGCCACCGGCCGCAGCTGCGCCTCCGCGCGCGCGGGAAGATTCAGGCAAAACATCTCCGCGTCGCGCGCGGGCATCCCCCGCCCCGCCAGATACTCCGCCGTCTTGCGCCGCTCCGGCTCGCTGTCGACGCCGATCCACACCGGCCCGACCATGATGCCGCCATGCATCATGCGGCGGTGCTCCATGGCCACCACCCAGGCCATCAAACCCGTTGCGGGATAAAACAGCGCCGGCGCGCCCTGGTTGATGCTTTCCTGCAAGGCGTTGTCACGCCGGCGGCGGACCGCCGACAGCGCGCCGAAGGGATCGGCCGAGCCGTCCATGACCCGGCCGCCCAAATCCATGAACATCACCGCCAGCCCGTGCTCGCGCAGGCTGGTGCGGCTGATTTCCGTCATAATCCGTTTCGACAAGAACGCCATAAGAAAAAACCGTATATCCGTGATAATCTAAGGGATTCGCGCAACTTTTAAACCAAAAACAGCAAAAACGTTTTATTTTTTTAAAAACAGGACTATTAAAAAATCCGTATTTTTAATGTAATGCGCCCATTGTTTTTGCCGGTGGAAGGCAAAACGGAAACGATCACAAACACAAACAAGGAGTTACACATGAGTTCATTTGACCAAATCAAAGAGGCCCTGATGAAGGGTAAGGCGAACGATGTGAAAGCAATGGTCGAAGCCGCGTTGACCGCCGGTGATAAGCCCGCGGACATCCTGAACAAGGGATTGCTGGCCGGGATGAACGTCATCGGCGAGCGGTTCAAGAAGAACGAAGTCTATGTGCCTGAAGTCCTGATCGCCGCCCGCGCCATGAAGGCCGGCATGGTCATCCTCCAGCCCAAGCTGACCGCCGCCGGCGTGCAGCCCCTCGGCGTGGCTGTGATCGGCACCGTGAAGGGCGACCTCCACGACATCGGCAAAAACCTGGTCGGCATGATGCTCGAAGGCGCCGGCTTCAAGGTCGTTGACCTCGGCATCGACGTCTCCAGCGAGAAGTTCGTCAGCGCCGCCCGCGAGAACAACGCGAAGGTGATCGGCGTCTCCGCCCTGCTCACGACCACCATGACCAACATGAAGGAAGTCGTGACCACCCTGAAAGGGTCGGACATGGTCGGCAAAGCGAAGGTCATGATCGGTGGCGCGCCCGTGACCCAGGCGTTCAGCGATGAAATCGGCGCGGATGGCTATGCCCCCGATGCCGCCTCGGCTGCGGACCTGGCCAAGAAACTGCTGAAATAAGCAGCGCCGCATGCAGTTCAAAACGGAACCTCTGCAAAGGGGTTCCGTTTTTTTGTGCCCGCAAAATCCGGGTTTACATTTCCCGCTATTTGGGATAGCGTGTCTGCCTTATGCGTGATGATTTTGAACAGATCCTGGTGGTCGACCGCGCGCTGCTGGAAAAGCTCGGCATGTTCCACGGCCTGATGCTGGACACGGCGCGCTACCTGCCGCAGCTGCTGGACCCGAAACATTACCGCTTCGTGCCCCGGCACGCGGCCGAGGAAAACGACGCGCTCAAGCAGCTGATCCCCTATTTCATCATCCGCTGCGGCAACCGCATCTGGCATTACACCCGCGGCAAGCAGTCCGGCGAGGGCCGACTGGTCGCCAAAGTGTCCATCGGCATCGGCGGACATATCAACCACCAGGACAACCAGCCGGACGGCGACCTGTACACGACCGGGGCCCTGCGCGAACTGACCGAGGAGGTCATCCTGCCGGCCACCTATTCGCAGAAAATCGTGGGCCTGCTCAACGATGACACCAATCCGGTCGGCCGGGTGCATCTGGGCGTGGTACACATCCTTTCCGTGACCGAGCCGGACGTGAAAAAACGCGAATCGGTGATCACCGAAGGCGGGTTCCGCACCCTGGCGGAACTGCAGCAAGTGCGGGACCGCATGGAAACCTGGTCACAAATCTGTTTCGACGCCCTGCCCACCCTGTTAAAATAGGAAAGCACAGGCTGAAGCGGTTTAGACTGAAGGATGAGCTATGCAGGGTTCAGGCAGACGCCGACCACAGATCATTCAGATACAGAAAGCTGAAATAAGTTTACCCGCTTTTCCTTTACAGCACGTAAGGTGTTGCTGATGCAGGACAAGACATCCAAAACACCGGTGGTTGATTTCCACGCCCACATCTTCCCCGACGCCCTCGCCACACGAGCCATCGAGACGCTGGCCGCCGGCACGGACGAGGCCAAACCGCACACCGACGGGCGACTCTCCGGGCTGCTGGACTCCATGGACCGGGCCGGCATCGACCACAGCGTCATCTGCTCCATCGCCACCAAGCCGGCGCAATTCGACCCGATCCTCAAATGGTCGGTCCAGATCCAATCCGAGCGCATCACACCGCTGGCCTCGGTGCATCCGACGGACCCGGAGCTTTGCAACCGGCCAGCCCAGATCAAGGCGGCGGGGATCAAAGGCATCAAGCTGCATCCTTATTACCAGGATTTTTTCCTAGATGACGAAAAGCTATATCCCTTCTACCAGGCGGTCAGCGACGAGGGGCTGCTGCTGGTCTCGCACACCGGCTTTGACATCGCCTTCCCGCGCGTGCGGCGCTGCGATCCAGTCCGCATCAGCCAGCTCCTGCGCGACTTCCCCAGGCTGCTCCTCATCACCACGCATCTGGGCGGATGGATGGACTGGGATGAAGTGGAGCGCCACCTGATCGGACACCCGGTGTACATGGAGATCTCGTTTGCCCATACGCTTGACCAGATCCGGATGCGCGACATGCTCCAGCGGCACCCGCAAGAATACCTGCTGTTCGGCACCGACTCGCCGTGGAACGACCAGGCGGCCACGCTGAGCCATATCCGAGCGCTGGGGCTGGAGCCGGCGCGCGAGGCCGCGCTGCTGGGCGGCAATGCCTGGCGGCTGCTGCACCCACGTCAACGAAACGGATAAACGCTCGGGAGTACCCGGAATGCAGTTTGCATTTCGGGTGAAAACGGATGCGGCGATCTTGGGCGCTGGCGGTGTTATCGCGGGTGGTGCGGATACTTATCCAGCCCCACCCGCGACGTCGCGCCATCATCCCAAGCTTACCGCATCTTTTTCACCACCGACACGAAATGCAACCTGCGGTTCGCCTCCATGATGCGGCATCATGGATTTCGGTGTTCGTGCCTCCACCGGATTCTTTTCATCGAGGCAGCGCCGCTTCCCTTATTCTGAATCCTGACTCCTGTATTCTGGATGCTCTCCTTACATCCAGCCTGAGACGCCTGCCAGCCGGGACAAACTTATCCAGCCGTTTTGCCGGCAGAATACCGAATGCGCGCCATGGTTTGCCTTATTTTGCCAAGGGCAAAATGATTTTCCGGGACACCGGCAACCGGGTGACACGAAATGCAAGCCGCGGGGCATCCTGTTTTGCGCCGCCAACCCGTTTTTATGCAATCACATGTATTGCATGAAAAAACAGTAATTTTCTTTACTCTGCACCAACACACCGTAATATTTTGAGAATTGGTGCCATAAATTGTATTTTTATAAAACACGGCAACCTTGATTATGCAGGAAAATTTGAAATGAACCGTGAAAACAAGCAATCGCCCGAACATCTGAAAGCGATGGCGGAAATCAACCGGTACAACTACAACTGCACACCGGAGAAGCCCATTTTCCTGAGCAGCGCCATCAGCTATGACATTCCCGACGCCAAGCCATGGATGGACCTGCACGCGGAGCTGGAGATCTATATCCACCTCTCCGGCAGCGCACGGCGCATCTGGGAGGGGCTTTCCATCGATGTGAAACCGGGCGATGTCTGTTTTGCGGGGGCGTATGAACTGCACGGCTACCAGCTGCTGGATGTGCCAGTGCAGGGCGTGGTCATAGAAATCAGCCCCAGCCTGCTCACCGACGCACATTTCCCGGAATATCCGGACATCAACTGGATGGCCCTGTTCACCATGCCGCCGGAAAAACGGCCGCGCGCCACGCCGCAGATGCGGTCCCGCGTGCTGGAGCTGAGCACGCGCCTGCTGAGCTACGGGCAGGGCGACGAAGCGCCGGCGCGGGTCTACCGCCGGCTGGCGCTGTTTGAACTGCTCACGATGTTTGAAAACGAGGAAGCGTCAGCCATCCCCCGACCGCACCAGCAGCCGGAAGCCTATGCCAAACTGGCGCCGGCCATCGAGCTGGCCACCCACAGCAAAAAGCTGGTCTCCAACAGCGAAGCCGCCGCCGCCTGCCGCATGCCGCGCAACCAGTTCATCATGGCCTTTGAAAAAAACATGGGGGTCTCCTTCAGCCGGTTCGCCCTACGGCACCGGATCGACGCGGCCCACAAAATCATCGTCTTCACCGACAAGCCCATCAAAGCGGTCGCCGAAGAGCTGGGCTTCGCCAATGTCAGCCACCTGCACCGCCTGTTCGTGGCACACTACCACAGCACGCCGGTGGAGTTCCGCCAGCGCATGAAAGAACGGACCGCCTACCGCAACGCCATGGCCAAGACGGCCGGAAAAACCGCAGGATGACCCCATGACCACCCCACCCCCAACATTCAAACGGTAAAAAACATGCCCAGCGAAAACAAACAACTGGCCGCCGGCCTGATCGCACAATCAAAAACCACCCGGCACGAGGCCTACTACAATTGCACGCCGGAAAACCCCGTCTATATCAGCGCCAACAAAATATACGACGTGCTGCGGCCCACCCCATGGATGGACATGCATGCGGAGCTGGAAATCTACATCCACCTCTCCGGCGGCATGCGCCGGTTCTGGGAAGGCGTGGCCATTGATGTCAAGCCGGGCGATGTCTGCTTTGCGGGCTCATTCGAGCCGCACGGCTACCAACTGCTGGATGTGCCGGCGCAAGGCATCGTGATGGAAGCCGCGCCGGATTTCCTCGCCAAGACCGTCTTTCCCGAATACCCGGGAATGAACTGGATGTCCCTTTTCACCGTGCCGCCGGCCCAACGGCCGCGCGCCACGCCGCCGATGCGCGCCCGCGTGCTGGAGCTGTGCACCCGCCTGATGAACTACGGGCAGGGCGATGAACCGGCAGCACGTTTCCACCGCCGGCTGGCGCTTTTCGAACTGCTGCTGATCTTCACCACCGAAGACACACCGGCCCGGGGCAAGCAGCCGCACCAGGCCGAGACCTATGCGCAGCTGATGCCGGCGATCACCATGGCCATCAACAGCCGGCAACTGATCCCCAACAACAAAGCCGCCGCCGCATGCCGCATGCCGCGCAACTCATTCATCCTGACCTTCGAGAAGGTCATGGGCGTGTCATTCACCAAATTCGTCCTGCGGCACCGGATCGAAGGCGCCTGCAAGGCGATCGCGCTCAGCGACGCGCCCATCAAGACCATCGCCGAAGAATGGGGCTTCGCCAACATCAGCCACCTGCACCGCCTGTTCGTCGCGCATTACCACTGCACGCCGGCGGAATTCCGCCAGCGCATGAAGGAACGCACCGCCTACCGCAACGCGCACGCACCGAAACCGGCCGGAAAAACCGCCTAAGCGCCTGTCCGGAAACCCATTGAAACCATGATGGCCTGAGTTTTCGTGCCGGGCAAGGGAGCGAAAACAGGCTGTAGACTGTTAGATTCACGGCTCAGTCGGAGACTTCGCCCTACCCGGGAACACCAGATGGGAGGGGCAAGACAGAACCCGCCATGTCATGGCCCAGCGGGTTTCCGGACAGGCTCCAAGACAAACCGCCACCGGCCACCGCCCGGGACCAAGCGCCATGTTTATTCTGGATTTGCCATTACATAAACCCTATCATGAATAAAAATATCCGTCCGCATCCCGGTGAAGCAACCGGACGGTGACGGCGAACAGGAGCTTTTATGTGGGACTATACCGACAAAGTGCTGGATCATTTCCGCAACCCACGCAACGTGGGCACCATTGAAAAGCCCGACGGGCTGGGCGAGGTCGGCTCCATGGCATGCGGGGACGCCTTGAAACTCACCTTCAAACTCGGACCGGACAAGCGGATCGCCGAGGCCAAATTCCAGACCTTCGGCTGCGCCAGCGCCATCGCCTCGTCCTCCGCGCTGACGGAGATGATCAAGGGCATGACCCTGGAGGAGGCGGGGAAAGTCACCAACCAGGACATCGCCGACTTCCTGGGCGGACTGCCGGAGCAGAAGATGCACTGCTCCGTGCTGGGCCGCGAAGCGCTGGAGGTCGCCATCGCCAATTACCATAACGGCGGCAAGACCCCGAAGAAGATGCTGGAAGGCAAGGTCGTCTGCCACTGCTTCGGCGTGACGGAGCAAGAGATCGAGCGCGTGGTGCGCGACAACCACCTGGTCACCGCGGAGCAGGTCACCCACTACTGCAAGGCCGGCGGCGGCTGCGGCAACTGCATCCCGGACATCGAAGCCATCATCACCCGCATCACGGACGAGAAAAAGAAGGCGGCCGCCGAACCATCGCGCCGCATGACGGTGCTGGAGAAGATCCAGCGCATCGGCGACACCCTGACCCGGGAAATCCGGCCCATGCTGCAGAAGGACGGCGGAGACGTCGAGCTGGTGGATGTGGTCGGCAACCGGGTGATCGTCTCGTTCCGCGGGATGTGCGCACACTGCCCGTCGGCCTCCGTGACCATCAAGGAGGTGGTGGAGGCCAAGCTGAAGGAATTCGTGGCACCCGACCTGGTCGTGGAGGAGGAAAAACCGTGAAGAACATCTATCTGGACAACAACGCCACCACCGCAGTGGCCCCGGAAGTGATGGCGGCCATGCAGCCGTTCTTCACCGAGCTGTGGGGCAACCCGTCCAGCATGCACGTCTTCGGCGGGCAGGTGGCGCGGTATGTGTCGCTCGCACGCGAACAGGTGGCCGCGATGCTGCATGCGGACCCGTCGGAAATCGTCTTCACCAGCTGCGGCACGGAAAGCGACAACATGGCGATTTTCGGCGCCATCGAGGCGGCCACGCGCCCCCTGCGCATCATCACCAGCCGCGTGGAGCATCCCGCCGTGCTGGGACCCTGCCGGCGGCTGAAAGAGTCCGGCATGGATGTGGTTGAACTGGGCGTGGACAACGCCGGGCGGCTTGACCTGGCGGAACTCAAAACCGCCCTGGCGGCCGGGCCCGCGCTGGTCACGATCATGTGGGCCAACAACGAGACCGGCGTGATCTTCCCCATCCGCGAGATCGCGGAGCTGGTCAAGGCCGCCGGCGGCATCCTGCACACGGACGCGGTCCAGGCGGTGGGCAAAATCCCGATCGACCTGCGCCAGGTTCCGGTGGACATGCTTTCGCTTTCCGGCCACAAGCTGCATGCCCCAAAAGGGATCGGCGCGCTGTACATCCGCAAGGGCACGCGCATCAAACCCTTCATGATCGGCGGCCATCAGGAAAACGGCCGGCGCGGCGGCACGGAAAACGTGCCTTACATCGTCGGGCTGGGTAAAGCCTGCGAGCTGGCGCAGTCATCCATCAAAGATGAAAACACGCGCGTGGCGGCGCTGCGCGACCGGCTGGAGGCGGGACTGCTGAAATCCTGCCCCGACACCCGGGTGAACGGCGACCGCCAGAACCGGCTGCCCAACACCACCAACATCAGCTTCCAGTTCATCGAAGGCGAGGCGATCCTCTACCACCTCAGCGACAACGGGGTGGCGGCGGCCTCCGGCTCGGCCTGCACCTCCGGCTCGCTGGAGCCTTCGCATGTCATCCGCGCCATGGGCGTGCCCTTCACCGCGGCGCACGGCTCGACCCGGTTCAGCTTCAGCCGCTACAACACCGATGCCGACGTGGACGCCGTGCTGGCCTGCATGCCGGGCATTGTGAAAAAACTGCGCGCCATGTCACCTTTTGTCAAACAGAGCTGACCGGCCCCACAGGCGCAAGAAAGGCTCCCACCCCATGTACAGACTCGGCATTGACCTGGGCGGCACCAAGATCGAAGGCATCGTCCTCGACCTGAAGGGGCACGAACATTTCCGGCAGCGCATCCCCACCGAACAGGAGAAGGGCTATGAGGCCATCCTCGACAATATCCGGCACCTCTATGGGGCCATGACAACCGCGGTCGGCCATGCCGCCCACACGTTCGGCATCGGCACGCCCGGCGCCATCTCGCGGCGCACCGGCCTGCTGAAAAACTCCAACACGCAATGCCTCAACGGCAAGCCCATCCTGCAAGATCTGGAGCATCGGCTGCAGCACCGCGTGGCCATCCAGAACGACGCCAACTGCTTTGCCATGGCGGAGGCGCTCCACGGCGCGGGCAAGGGCAAGGAGATGGTGTTCGGCGTGATCATGGGCACCGGTTGCGGCGGCGGGATCGTGCACAAGGGCAGCGTCATCACCGGGCTGCAGAGCATCGCGGGCGAATGGGGCCACATGACGATCGACCCCAACGGGCCACCGTGCTATTGCGGCAAGCGGGGCTGCGCCGAGTCCTTCATCAGCGGCGGCGGGCTGCAGGCCCGCTGGCAGGAGCAGCACGGCACAACCCGCTCTTTCAAGGAAATTGAAGTCGCCTATCTGCACGGCGATCCGGATGCCAGCGCATTCATGCAGGCGTTTTTCGTCAACTTCGGCCGGTCCATGGCCAACCTGATCAATATCCTGGACCCGGACATTGTGGTGCTGGGGGGCGGCGTCTCGAAGATGGACGCCATCTACACCGAAGGGGTGAAGCAGGTGGCGCGGCACATCTTCAGCGACAGCCTGGAGACCCCGATTGTGAAGCATCAAGTGGGAGATTCGGCAGGGGTGATCGGCGCGGCGTTGATTGGCGTGTAAAGACGCGAAAGGCGGAAACTTTAAGGCAGATTGCATTTCGGGTGAAAACGGATGCGGTGATCTTGGGCGCTGGCTTTGTTCTCGCGGGTGCCGCGGATACTTATCCAGCGGCACCCGCGACGCCGCGCCATCATCCCAAGCTTACCGCATCTTTTTCACCACAGACACGAAATGCAACCTGCGGTTCGCCTCCATGACGCGGCGTCATGGATTTTCGGTGTTCGTGCCTCCACCGGATTCTGTTCAACAGGGTCGCATCCGCTTCCCTTATTCTGACTCCTGCATTCTGGTTACTGTCCTAATATCCAGCGGCGCCTGAGACGCCTGCCAGCCGGGACAAACTTATCCAGCCGTTTTGCCGGCAGAATACCGAATGCGCACCATGGTTCGCCTCATTTTGTGCGGCACAAAATGATTTCTCGGGACGATGGCAATCGGGCGGATTTGGTCTGCAAAGGTACGATCACACACCTTATCCTGAATTCCTGACTACTGAATTCTGTCTGCGCGCTACTGTCTTTTTCCCCGCCCCACCCGCGACGCCGCGCCGGCCCTCGGAACTTACCACATTCTTTCCCCGGTCCCTCGAAGACTCCCGTCTTCGCCGCAACGGCTACGCCGGGCACGCAGGACACCGAAATGCGCTATGCGGTTCGCCTCATCGCGAGGACGCGATGATTTTCGGGGCGCGTGAATACAACGAGTGTTGGTTTGCGAGGGTGCAGATACTTATCCAGCGGCGCCTGAGAAACTTGCCAGCCGGCACAACTTTATCCAGCCGTTATTTCAGCCAGCCTTTGCTGTAGGCATACAGGGCGGCGGAGCCGATAGCGCCGGCCATTTTCTGGAGCGGGGTTGCGCAAATCAGCACATTCTGCATGGGCGCGGCCAGGCCATGCTGCCGGGCATATGCGCGCAGGGTGTCCTCCATCATCGGGAAATCCAACGACATGCCGCCGGTCAGCACCACCCGTTCCGGATTGAAAATGGTCGCCAGCGAACCGATGGCAATGCCCAGCGCCTGCGCGGCCTGCTCGACCACCGCCAGGGCAATCGCATCGCCCTTGCGGGCCAGATCAAACACCTTCCGCGCGCCATTGACTTTTGCATAGGCGGATATCTCAGCCGATGACAGATCCTGAATCCGCTCATAGAAATTCGTCAGCACGGCCGTGGCGGAGGCATAGGCCTCCAGACAGCCTTTCTTGCCGCACTTGCACTGGCGGCCGTTGGGATAGACGCTCATGTGGCCGAACTCGCCCGCCAGCCCCTGGGCGCCGCGCAGGATCTTTCCGTCCACCACCGCACCGCCACCGATGCCCGTGCCCAAGGTCAGCACCAGATAGTTGTCACAGCCATGGGCCGCGCCCAGCCACCCCTCGCCCAGCGTGGCGGCACGGGCGTCATTATCCAGCACGGCCGGCAGTTCGACGCCGGATGAAATCGCATCCCGCAAGGGGTAATGGAACCAAGACTCAGGGAAATTCGGCGATGAAATCACAAGGCCCTGCACGATGTCCAGACAGCCCGGCATACCGATGCCGACGCCGGCCGGCCGGCCCCCGCGGGTGCCGACATCCTTCACGAGCCGCCGGATCTCCGTATTCACACGCTCCAGACAGACCGCCGGCCCCTCCTGGCTCTGCGTGGCCAGCGAGGTCATGCCCAGCAACTGCCCATCCAATTGGACCAGCCCGATTTTGGTATCGGTGCCGCCAATATCCACGCCGATAATCGTATGCATCAATCCGTCCTCTTTAGATCCTATCCGAAAAACGATTGGAACATGATGCCATGAGTTTCCACGGCGGGCAAGGCGCAAAGAAGGCTGTCAGGCTGGCGGAAACAGGCAGAAGAACCGCCCACAGATCACCCCGCGTCGCTAAAAGCTATGCGGGGCACAGCACAGATGGACACGGATGGGAAGGCATGGGGCAGAGCGCAAGGAGCATGGCACGGGGAAACAGCGAAGCGGAGAGGTTTCACGCCTTCTCATGGAAGACGCAAAGGGCGCAAAGTTCAAAGGAGGATCCGAAACAACCGCTCGCAGATAAGGTTACATCACGCTTCCGTCTCCACCTAAACCCTCCCCAAAGGACCCGGAGGGGGTGCGGGGGAACCTCAGTGTGATTGGCGGCGGGTTATGGCTTCTTTGATTCTGCCGATCAAGAACCCAAGACCAAATCCAATCAAAGCCCAGTAAACGAGTATGGCAAGGAATATCGGAAGAATAAAGGCCAGGGCTTCCTCGGTCCGAGCTCCCTGTACAGGTACAGAAATACCACAGCCTACTATGATTTTTTTGATGATCAAAAGGAGTGGATGGGTAGGAATATAGTAAACCTTTTGAAGCACGGAGTACATGAAGTGGCTAAACGGGAACATACAAGAAATAGAAAACACGATCCCTTGCACTACAGGGGCGCAAACCGCGCCAATGATCCCGTATCGTTTCGACGTTTTCATGTCTCTGTACTCTTGTGGTTTTTTTGGGTGGTGTCAATCGGTTTCCGGCGGCGATGCGCGGTTGGTGCCGTTCAGCACGAAAGCGTTTTTTGGTGTCACGATCAAATCCGCTATGTCATTATCAACCATGAAGGCGCGCCGTGCGCGCGGCACACACAACATGAACACTCTGGCATCAACACCAGTTTATTGCGGCATCGCGGGCTGGAGCTATCCGGACTGGACGGACTACGTCTACCCACGCAAGGCCGGCAACAAGCTGCAGTACATCGCCGCCTATGTGGACATGATCGAAATCAACAGCACCTTCTACCGGCCGCCGGAAAGCCGGATTGCCGCCAGCTGGCTGCATGAAACCGAAACGCTGCCGGACTTCTTCTTCACGGCAAAGCTCCATCAATCGGTCACGCACGAACAGCGGCTGGATCCGGCCATTGTCAGCGCCTTCAAAACAGGGCTGGCCCCGCTGGCCGGCGCCGGACGGCTGAAACACCTGCTGGCGCAGTTCCGTTACGACTTCCGCGACACGACGCCGAACCGCGAGCACCTGCAGCGCCTTGTCGATACTTTCGGAGCGATAACGCGCATCACCATCGAGCTGCGCGACACCTCATGGCAAGGCCCGGAGGCCGCCGCATTCCTGAACACGCTCGACGCCACGGTGGCACACCTGGACTATCCGGCCGACACGGGCGATTTCACGCCCACGCTGGAACCGGAAAAGACCGACGCCTACCTGCGGCTGCACGGGCGCAACCACGAGGCCTGGTTCGACCGCAAGGCCGGCCGGGACGAGACCTACAACTATCTCTATCCGCCGCAGGAGGTGGACACCATCATCCAACGGGCCATGCGCATCGCGCAGCGGGCCAAATCGCTCACGATCGTGGGCAACAACCATTTCCGCGGCAAGCAGCTGGTGAACATCCTGCAGATCAAGGCCCGGCTCTGCGGACGGAAGGTGCGCGTGCCGCCCAACCTGCAGGCGCATTATCCGGACGAGCTGGACCCGATCGCGCTGCCGGACGAGCCGACGCTGTTCACCCTTGCCGGGAATTGACATCAACGGCAAAAAAAGGCCCGCTGTGAATCACAGCGGGCCTTTCAACATCCACACCCAACGCCTAACCGCGGATCTTGTTCGCGGCGCGGCGTTTTTCAATGATCTCGTCGGCGATGTTCTGCGGCACCGCCTCATAGCGTTCAAACTGCATGGTGAAGCTGCCGCGGCCCTGCGTCAGCGTCCGGATCACGTTCGAATAGCCGAACATCTCCGCCAGCGGCACCATGCCGCGGATCACCTTGTAGCCGCCCACCTCCTCCATGGTCTCGATGCGGCCGCGCCGCTGACAGATAGAGCCGGTCACAGAGCCCATGTACTCCTCGGGAGCGGTGACCTCAACGCCCATGATCGGCTCCAGCAGCTCAGGCTGCGAGGCCATGAAGAGCTGGCGGAAGCACACGCGCGCGGCCTCGACGAACGCATGTTCGCTCGAGTCCACATCATGGTAGGAACCGTCATAGAGGCTCACGTTCATGTCCACCACCGGGTAGCCGGCAAAGGGACCGCTGACCATGGCCTTGACGACACCTTTCTGCACCGCCGGAATAAACTGGCCGGGGATGTGCCCGCCCTTGATGTCATTGCTGAAAGAATAACCTTCGCCCGGGCCCGAGGGCTCCAGCCGGAAGCAGACATGGCCATACTGGCCGCGGCCGCCGGACTGCTTCACATGCTTGTACTCGCCCTCGACCGAGGTGGTGCCGGTCTCACGGTACGCCACTTCAGGGCGTCCCACCTCCGCCGCAACCCCGTATTCGCGGCGCATGCGTTCGACCAGAACCTCCAGATGAAGCTCGCCCATGCCCGAGATGATCGTCTCGGCGGTCTCCTCATCATACGAAAGGATGAAGGTGGGATCCTCATCCGACAGGTGATGCAGCGCCGCACCCATCTTGTCGTTATCCGCCCGGCTGGACGGCTTGATGCTGATCGACAGCACCGGGGCCGGGAAATCAATATTCTCCAGCAGCACGTGATGTTCGGTCGAACAGACGGTGTCACCGGTGCGGATGTTGGAGAGCCCCACCACGCCGACAATGTCGCCGCAGTACGCCTCGTCAATCGGCTCATGGCGGTTGGCGTGGATGCGCAGCAGGCGGCTGATGCGCTGCTCCTTCTTCTGCGTGCTGTTGTAGACCACCGTGCCGGACTTGATGGTGCCCGAATAGACGCGCATGATGACCAGCTTGCCCATATGCTTGTCCGCAATGATCTTGAAGGCCAGAGCCGAGAACGGCTCATCGTCCGAGTGGGAAAGGCACGCGTTCGCATCCAGGGCATTCGGCACGGGCGCCAAGTCCGCCGGGGACGGCAGGTAAGCAATCACGCCATCGAGCATGGTCTGGATGCCCTTGTTCTTGAAGCCGGTGCCGCAATAAGTCGGGATGATCCGCCGCGCAATGGTCGCCTTGCGGACGGTGCTGACAATCTCCTCGTTGGTGAGATCGCCATGCTCCAGATATTTGGCGAGCATGTCATCGCACTGCTCGGCCGCTTTCTCAATCAGGTTGCTGCGCCATTTCTTGGCTTCAGCAACCAGACCGGCGGGGATTTCCTTTTCAATCACCGTGACGCCCTTGTCCTGCTCATCAAAATAAACCGCCTTCATCTGGACCAGGTCAATGATGCCCTCAAACTTGTCCTCTTTGCCGATGGGAATCACAATCGGAACCGCATTGCCGCCGAGGATCTTCCGGATATCCTCCACCACGCCGAAGAAATCGGCGCCGACACGGTCCATCTTGTTGATAAAAGCCAGCTTCGGCACGCTGTATTTTTCGCTCTGGCGCCAGACCTGCTCGGACTGGGGCTGCACGCCGCCGACCGCGCAAAAGAGCGCCACGGCGCCGTCCAGCACGCGCAGGCTGCGCTCCACCTCGGCGGTGAAGTCCACATGTCCCGGCGTATCGATCAGGGAAATGGTGTGGTCCTTCCACGAGACCGTGGTCGCGGCCGAGACAATGGTGATCCCGCGCTCGCGCTCCTGGTCCATGTAATCCATGGTGGCCGCGCCGTCATGGACTTCACCCATCTTGTGGCTCTTGCCGGCATAGAAAAGAATACGTTCACTGACCGTCGTTTTGCCCGCATCAATGTGGGCCATGATCCCTATATTTCTAACCCGGGAAAGGGGCATCGTCCTTGGCATAATTATTCCTCCTCCAAAAGGGGCGGTAATATGCGCTGATTCCAGCCTGAACTCAAGCAAATATGACAGGTTTTTATACGGATAGAAAACAGCGCGACAGGAGACAGCAGACAGGAGAAGAAACCACGGATAATACGGATGGGAGGCAGAAGACTTTAACTACGAAACACGCCAAACCCGCGAAAAAAGACGGGGTGTTTCACACGGGAAACGCCGAATTTTTGCCATCTGCTGGAGGGCTGGACGAAGGACCGGCAGAGCGATTGTCGCTTGTCAAGACCCTAATGGCTCGATGGATGAGCCTCGCCCCATTTAAGCGCCAACTCGAACTCTTGCTTGAGCTCGGGATCGCTGCGCCAGTCTTCGAAGTACGGCACGAGGGCCTTCGACTCAAAAACATGCTCGAGCGCACCGGTGCCGATTCGATTGCGAGTCTCTGCATCTCCAGCAAGGTGCGCTGCGCGAAAGTTAGAAGCCACCTGCGCAATAGTTTGCTCGGTGCCAGGTATGCCAAGCAGATGTTTCAACCAAGATGCCAACGCCCAGGCTGCCTCGAAACCAGTGTGAATATATTCGCCAGAGGGAGGATCTGAAATGAGACAGTCGAAAAGATATGAAGCCATGAAGGCGCATTGCTCGTTGCCGGTCAATTCCGGTGTAATCCGTGCCCACGCTTCGTTGGTCAACCTGTAGACGGCGCCGCGAGTCAGCAGGTCGCCGTCCGCCATCCACTGCCGCACGAGATCTCGCTCGATTGGAGTGTTCGCTTCGATTTCAGCAATAACCTCTCTCACCGCGTTCATACTCAAACATGCCCCCTGCTTGGCTTGTGATTTAACACCAAATCCGGATGGCGGGCAAGCGGATTACCGGGCGGTGAACTGCGGGTGCTGCGCGGGCACGGTAAAAAGAATCAGCGGCCACCCAGCAGGCGATTGAGATGCGCCACATAGGCGTGCGCGCCGCCCCGCGCGTAGCCGGTGCGCGCAATCAATGTGCCGTCAGGCTTGAGAAGCAATACCGACGGGAAGCCCGACACCTTGTACTGTCTGATCAAGCCGGCATTGCGCGACTTCACGGCGGGGGGCAGCTCCTGCTGGATAGGGAAATCCGCCTTATACGCCACGACCTGCCGGGCGGCGAATGCCTTGAACTCCGCGTCGTCAAAGATTTCACGGGCCATCCGCTGGCTCCACAGGCACCAGTCCGAGCCGACGAACGCCACCAGCAATGGACGGCCGGTTTCACGGGCTTTGGCCATGGCCCGGTCAAAATCCGGACACCATTCCCCCGCCGCGTCTGCCGCACTGGCCGGCGCGGGGGTTTCAACCATTTTGATGCCGGTCACGCCGGCGGGCGCAACCATATTCACCACCGCGGAGGGCATCAGCTTTTCCATTGCCGATGGTGTCCCGGGAGATGAGGCGCAGCCCGAAAGCAAAGACAAGCCCCCGGCGACCGGAAGCATGATAAGCAGGCGGTGTTTAATGATCACATTCATCAAGAGAAAAGCGGCTTATTCCGAAAGGCAATCCTCGCGCCAGCAGCAACGGACCTGATCGCAAGCATCGAAGCCGCTGTCAAAGCACGGCAGATTCCCCTCCTGCACCTGGATTGCACGAATAAGATCCGCCTTCTTGCGCTTGCCGCGCACATCAATCCCCATCTTCTGCGCCTTCTTCCGAATCTCATCCATCTTCATCCGCCCGCTCCTTTCCTATCCCGACAGCAGAACTGCCCACCCTTTCTGCCAAAGGATACAGCATCGTATTGTTGTTTTGATTGTATGGCGATGCCATGTGCAAATCAAACAGATTTTCCGTTTGGTTTTGGTGAGCGGGCTGCGAGAAATATGTTTAAGAGCCTATCCGAAAACCCATTAGACCATGATGGCATGAGTTTTCGTGCCGGGCAAGGCGGATGTTCAAAAGTGATTCACCACGGATTGCACTGATGGCACGGATATAAGATCCACCACCCGCTTCGCTGGAGGCGCGGAGACACGGAGGAGATTCACGCAAATCCGGGATTTGCATGAACGACTTGTCCCGGGAGGCGGAGGAGCGAGAAAAGGTGATCAGGCTACAGGCGACTAGCCCGCCTTGAGGACACGCACGGCGCAGGTGATATCGGGAGCCGCGACAACGGCAGAAACCACGGCGATGCATTTTGCACCGGCGGCAAAAACCTGCCGGCAGTTGGCCGCCTGGATGCCGCCGATGGCCATCACCGGAACATCAACGGCCGCACAGATTTCCGAAAGACCTGCAAGCCCGATGGGCGGACGCGCATCGGGCTTGGTGCCTTGCGCATCGAAAACCGGACCCACGCCCAGATAATCCGCACCCGCCGCGCAGGCGGCATGCGCCTCCGCAACGGTGGAGGCCGAAACGCCCAGGATCCGGTCACCGATCCGCGCCCGCGCCTGCATGGCCGGCAGATCGCCCTGCCCGACATGCACGCCGTCAGCGCCCACCGCCACGGCGATGTCCACACGGTCGTTGATGACCAGGGGGACATTATGCGCCCGGCAGATGACGCAAAGCTCCAAGGCAGCGGCATGGAACACATCGTCGGAAAGATCCTTGTCACGGAACTGGATGACATCCGCGCCGCCGGCGATGGCGGCGCGCACCACCTCGGCATGCGAGTGGCCGCGCGCCAGCCGCGCGTCCGTCACCACGCACACGCGCCAGCCGCAAACGACCTGGCGCCGGTTCACTTCCGCCTCGCAAACTCCCGCCCATAGGCCTGCCAGAAGGGATCCACACGCGGGTGCTCCAGCGCATAACGGCGCGCATTGTCCTGCACCATGATCTCCCCGGCACGGCCGGTCACATCCCCCACGATGGTCGCCGGGATGCCGCGCCGGGCAAGACGCCGGATCACGGCCCCGGCCTTGTGAGGACGGCAGGTGATGATCAGCGTGCCTTCGCTGATGGAACTGTAGGGATCAATTTCAAAGAGGTCGCAGATCTTGCGAATGGGCTCCTGCACGATGATGGCGTCCTTGCGGACCACCATGCCGACCCTGGACGCATGCGCCACCTCATAGAGGCCGCCCCACACGCCGCATTCGGTGGCATCATGCATGGAGGTGACGCCCTCGTCCCGCACGCCCACCCGGACGGCGGTCAGCGCGTCATCCACGACGGACATCTGCCAGAAAATGTCCTGCGCGCGGCGGGCGAACGCCTTGCCGTATTTTCCGGCCACCCGGTCCGGGAAGGTGACGGCGAAAAGCCCGGCAGCCTCCACAGCGGCGCCTTTGGTGATGATCACCGCATCGCCCGGCTGCGCCATGCGCGGGGTCACATATTTTTCCGCCGACCCCACGCAGATGACGGTGGCGCCGCCCACCATGGGGTATTCACACCCCTCGTAGCGGCCGGTATGGCCGGAGATGACCGCCATGCCGATTTTTTTGCATTCGCTGTGCACGACGCTCCAGAACTGCTCAAAGGCGGCACGGTCCATGGAAAGCGGCAGATTGAGGTCAATGGTGATGTATCGGGGCGCCAGGCCGGAGGTGGCGGCGTCCGAGGCCAGGATATGCATGGCGAACCATGCGGCGCGCTCCCAGCCATAGGCGGGCACGACAAACACGGGGTCGGTGGTGGTGACCATCACCTGGCCGTGGCCCAGGTCCGTCACGCCCACATCCACGCCATTCTGCGGGCCCACCAGCACCTCGCGGCGCCTGCGGCCGAGCTTGCGGAGAATGACCTGGTCAAAAATATCCGGGGACACCTTGCCGACATCGGGCATCTGCATTTTTTTCGCCATCACAACACCTATCCATTATACCGCCCGCCCAGGGGCGCCAAGGCTTTAGCAATTTAGACTGAAGGCTATCAGGTGAAACCACCAGAAAGCTGCATTCCACGGGATGCTACTCAAGCACCGCACGGATCCGGCGCACACCCGCACTGGAGGACTCTTCCTTCACTATGCGGAACCGGCCCAGCTCGCCGGTGTTCTTCACATGCGGCCCGCCGCAGACCTCCTTGGAAAAATCACCCACGGTAAAGACCTTCACCTCTTCGCTGTATTTCCCGGCGAAGAGCGCGGTCGCGCCAGCCCCCTGCGCCTGTTCCAAGGTCATGACTTCCATGGTCACCGGCAGATTGCGGCGGATCGCATCGTTGACGAGCGTCTCCACCTGCCTGACCTGTTCATCCGTCATCTTGTCGGCATGGTTGAAATCGAACCGCAGGCGCTCCGGCGTGATATTGGAGCCCTTCTGCTTCACATGCGGGCCCAGCACGATCTGCAGGGCGCGGTGCAGCAGGTGCGTCGCGGTATGCAGCCGGGTGGTGGCGGCGGAGTCGTCCACCAGGCCGCCCTTGGCCTTCTCCAGCCCCTGCTTGGAGAGCTCCTGATGTTTTTTAAACGCCTCCTCATACCCGGCATGGTCAACCGTCAGCCCGCATTCCGCCGCCAATTCCGCGGTCATTTCCAGCGGAAAGCCGCAGGTGTCGTAAAGCTTGAAGGCGGTGCGGCCGGATATCTGCGACTGGCCGTGCTGTTTCAACGCCGACGAGATTTTGTCGAACTCCTTCTGGCCCGCGCTGAGTGTCTTCTCAAACCGCTCCTCCTCGCCGACCAGCTCGGCGATGATGACATCATGTTTTTCCGCCAGCTCGGGATAGACCTGCCGGTAGTTTTCGATAACGACCTCCGCCAAATCCTTCGAGAAGCCCGGTGCGATGCCCAGCAGCATGGCATAGCGCACCGTGCGGCGGATCAGGCGGCGCAGCACATAGTTGGCGCCAATGTTGCCCGGCTTGACGCCGCCCTTCGGGTCGCCGAGGATAAAGGTGGCGGTGCGGACATGGTCGGCGATGATGCGCTCGGCGCGGACGGCCTGCTCCCCATCCGCGGGCCGCGCGGTGGAAAGTTCCCTGATCCGGGCCATCAGCGGCGCGAAGAGCTCGGTTTCATAAACCGTCCTGCAGCCGTTGATCATGCAGATCGTGCGCTCGACCCCCATGCCGGTATCCACATTGTGCTGTTTGAGCGGCTCATAGGCGCCCCCCGGGGTCTTGTTGTACTGCATGAAGACGTCGTTCCATATCTCCACATACTTGCCGCACCGGCAACCCGGGCCGCATTTGGGATTGGCACATTTGGGCTTGCCGGTATCAATGAACATCTCCGTGTCCGGGCCGCAGGGGCCCGTCGTCCCGGCCGGCCCCCACCAGTTATCCTCACGCGGCAGGGCGTAGATGCGCGACTCCGGAATGCCCAACGACTTCCAGATGGCGATGGACTCCTCATCCCGGGGAATCCCCGGCTCACCTTCAAACACCGTCACCGAAAGCTGGTCCGGCCTGAACCCCATCCACTGCGGGGAGGTGAGGAACTCGTAGGACCAGGCGATGGCCTCCTTCTTGAAGTAATCGCCCAACGACCAGTTACCGAGCATTTCAAAAAAGGTCAGATGCGCGGCATCGCCCACGGCATCAATATCGCCGGTGCGCACGCATTTCTGGACATCGCAGAGCCGTTTTCCCGCCGGATGGGGCTCACCCAGCAGGTACGGCACCAGCGGGTGCATCCCCGCCGTGGTGAAGAGCACGGTGGGGTCATTTTCCGGAACCAGCGAACTGCCCGAAACCACCTTGTGGCCCTTGCCTTCAAAAAAACTCAAATACTTTTTCCGGAGTTCGTCGGCTCTCATCATGCTCTTCCAAGTTTCTCGTTGATTTTCTGGATCAGCTTCTGCGTGAAGTCGGGATGCTGCTCGAGATATTCGCGGGCGCCCTCCTGCCCCTGCCCGAGCTGCTCGCCCTCAAAAGACAGCCACGACCCTTTCTTCACGATCATCTCATGGGCCAGCGCCGCCTCGATGACCGAACCTTCCCAGGAAATCCCGCGCGAATAAAGGATGTCGAACTCCGCCTCGGCAAAAGGCGGCGCCATCTTGTTCTTGACGACCTTGACACGGGTCCGGCTGCCGAACGGCTTGCCGGCCGCATCCTTGAGCGTGGTGATGCGCCGGATGTCGAGCCGCACCGAGGTGTAAAACTTCAGCGCGCGGCCGCCCGGCGTCGTCTCGGGGCTGCCGAACATCACGCCGATCTTTTCACGTATCTGGTTGGTGAACAGGCACAGCGTCTTGCTGTTCGAGACCACGCTGGTCAGCTTGCGCATGGCCTGGGACATGAGCCGCGCCTGCAAGCCCATGAAGGAATCACCCATGTTGCCCTCAAGCTCCGCCCGGGGCGTCAAGGCGGCGACCGAGTCCACCACGATGACGTCCAGCACGTTGCTCTGCGCCAGCTTCTCCGTAATCGTCAGGGCCTCCTCGCCGGAGGCAGGCTGGGCGATCAGCAGCTCCTCCATGTTCACGCCGATGCGCTTGGCATAGCCGGGATCAATGGCATGCTCGGCATCAATGAACGCGGCATTGCCCCCCAGCTTCTGGGCGCTGGCGATGACATGCAGGGCCAGCGTGGTCTTGCCGGAGGATTCCGGCCCAAACAGCTCAACAATGCGGCCGCGCGGCAGGCCGCCGATGCCCAGCGCGACATCCAGGCAAAACGCGCCGGTGGGTATGCAGGCCACTTTCTTATCCACTTCCGCCTCGCCCATCCGCATGATCGCGCCGTCACCAAACTCCTTGCGGATCTGGGAAATCACATCATTCAAAGCCCCAGGATGCTCCTTGCCATCAACTTTTTTCGCCATGACATCTCTCCTTTAATGACCGTTTCAAGCGGTCCGCCAACATGGATAACGCCGCACCAACCGCCGCCCGGCGGACCGCCGCCCGGCCACCGCAAAACCGGAACTGTTTTACACAACATCCCGACGCATCTGCAACGCCAATAAACACCAAACCCACCGGTTTCCGGGCAGTCCCGCCGTCCGGCCCGGCAACACCGGTCACGCCGACACCGTAGCCGCTCCCCAACCGGCGACGGACACCCAGCGCCATCTCCGCCGCCACCGGACTGCTCACCGCGCCATGCCGGGCCAGCGTGGACGGCCGCACGCCCAGCACACGCACCTTCACCGCATTATCATAGGCAATCACGCCACCGAGAAAATAGGCCGAACTGCCGGGCCTGGCGGTCAAACGCCATCCCAACCCGCCGCCGGTGCAGGATTCAGCCGTGGCCACCGTGGCCGCCATGGCTTTGAGCCGACGCGCCGCATCCGCCGGAGGCCGGCCGGCTTTTCCAAGCTTTTTACCGCCGGTAGCCATTGGGGTGCTTCTTGTGCCAGTTCCACGCGCTGGAAATGATCGTGCGCAGATCCGTATACTGCGGCTTCCATTTCAACACATTGAAGGCGCGGTCCGCACAGGCAATCAGCCGCGCCGGATCGCCGGCCCGCCGCCCGGCCATCAGCACGGGGATGGAACGCCCGGTGACCTCCCGCGCAATTTCAACCACCTGGTTGACGGAGTAGCCATGGCCGGTGCCGAGGTTGAATGCGCCGGTCACCGTGCTGGTCAAGGCCAGCATATGCGCCTGCGCCAGATCCACAATATGGATATAGTCGCGCAAGCAGGTGCCGTCGGGCGTGTCATAATCCGCGCCAAAGACCATCAGGTGCGGCTTCTGCCCCAGCGCAACCTTGAGCACATTGGGGATCAGATGGGTCTCGGGGTCGTGATCCTCGCCGAATTTCTCCGTGGCGCCGCAGGCGTTGAAGTAGCGCAGGAAAACCGGCTGAAACGCGGAAAGCTTCTCATGCCACTGCAGGATGCGCTCAAACATGAGCTTGGACTCGCCGTAGGCATTGGTCGGCTGCTGGGGGGTCTGCTCATCAATCGGAATCTTCTCCGGCTGGCCGTAGGACGCGCAGGTGGAGGAGAACACGATGCGCCGCACATTCGACTTGAGCATGGCTTCGGCGAGATTGATGCCGCCCGCGACATTGTTGCGGAAATACAGCTCGGGCTGCGACATGGACTCGTTCACAAGGGCATAGGCCGCAAAATGCATGACCGCATCCGGCCTGGCATCACCCATCGCGCGGATGATGTCGCCCGACTTGCGCAAATCCCCCTCGATGAATTTCGCGCGCGCATCAACGGCCGCACGGTGCCCGCGTTCCAGATTGTCGAACACGGTCACTTCATGGCCGGCATCAAGCAGCTGCTCCGTCGCCACACTGCCGATATAGCCGGCGCCACCGGTGACAAACACTTTCATGACCTGTCTCCCAAAAACAGTTTCAACTACTCCGACGACTTTTGCCCGGCGCCATCCTTCTGCCGGATCAACTCCAGAAGCTGCGCGCGCATTTCCGGCAGCCGCCGGATATAGGCGTGCAATTTCAAAGCCTCATCATGCGGCATGGCCGGCATGCCATAAAGATACGTCCCCGCCTTGGCATTCTTGGTCACACCCGAGCCGCCAGCCACAACGACATCATCGCCCACCTCAATATGGCCGCTGACGCCGACCTGCCCGCCCAGCTGCACACGTCGACCGATGATCGTGCTGCCGGCAATGGCGGTTTGCGCGGCAATGGCGGTATTCTCACCAATACGCACATTGTGCGCCACCTGCACGAGATTGTCAATTTTTACGCCATTGCCGATCACGGTCTTGCCAAACCGGGCGCGATCCACGGTCACATTCGCGCCCAGCTCCACATCATTGCCGATTTCAACATAGCCCAGCTGGGGAATCTTCTTCCAGGCCTCGCCCTCTTTGGTGTAGCCAAACCCGTCACTGCCGATCACGGTGCCGTTATGGATGATCACACGGTCGCCGATGCAGGTTCCCTCGCGGGTCGTCACATGGGGATAGAAGCGGCAATCCGAACCCACCACCGTATTATGCCCGAGATAGCATGCCGCCGACAACACCGTCCGGTCGCCCACGCGCACGCCGGGCTCCAGCACACAATAGGGGCCAACGCCCACCTGCGCACCCAACCGCACCCCCTCGGCAATCACGGCGGTCGGATGGATGCCGGCAGGCGGAACCGGCGGCTTCACTCCGAACAGATCCGTCAACACCGTCATGGCGCGGCTCACATCGTCCACCCTGACCACCGGGCCGGAAAAATTCCCGGTCCAGCCGGGCATCACAATCAACGCGGACGCCCTGGTGGCGGCCAGCAGACGCGCATAGCGGGGATCCGCCATAAAGGTTATTTCGCCGGGGCCGGCCTCCCGCAACCCCGCAAGGCCCGAGATGAGGACCGATGCATCGCCCTGCACGGTGGCGCCGATTTTTGCCGCCACTTCACCCACTGTCATCTTCATGGGGGAAAATCCTCCTACTGCTGGCCGCTCATGGACGGAACCACGATCTGCACATCGTTTTTGTCCTGCAACAGGCGCTTGACCGGAGCCGGCTTGATCCCCGCATCCTTGACGGCGGGGGCAGCACCCTTCAAGACCGGCGCCGTGCCGCCAATCCGCCGGATCATTTCCTCGGTGATATCCAGCGGCGCCGCATGGTAGACCACCACGCTGTAGGTGTCCAGCACCGGGCCGGCATCCAAGACCAGCGTAAGCCCCTTTTCCACGGCATAGGCGTTGATTTTATCCTGCAACGCCTCCACGATCCGGTCCCGCATGCGGCGCTTGCGGTCGCTGATCTGCTTCTGCCGCGACTGCAGGGTCTGGCGCACTTCCTTTTCGTAGTCGCGCATGGCAATGAACTTTTCCTCGGCCTCCGCCCGCTTCTTCTTGCGCCCCTGATCACTCAATCCCGGGTTCTCCATGGCGGACTGCACCGCTTCAAAATCCTTGTTCATCACTTCCAGCTTCTGCAGCATCTCATCGCGATCTTTTTCCAGGTCGCTGATCTGCTGCGCGAGCAAGCCCTCGGATTCCTTGGTCTCGGGATAGGCCTGCATCAGCTGATCCATATTCACAACCGCCAGCCGCAACGTGGAATCAGGCGCCGCGCCGGCCAGCCCACACATGAAAAACACCACCACCCCGCATTTGAAAAACATCTTCGTCATCATCGCCGTCCCTGCTCCTTTTTGCTTGACCCGTCCACAAGACGGGCCGGTTGTCTTAAAACTCGCGTCCAATCCAGAATGTCCAGGCATCCTTACTCGTCAGGTCATCATCTTTGTGCACCGCCCAGGCACGATCAATCACAATCGGGAAATATGGAATCAGGTCAATCCGCAGCCCGACGCCGGCGCCGGCCGCATACTCGCTCAAGTCAAACTGGTAGGGATCCTGCCACACGTTGCCAATGTCATAGAATGTCACCACGCGCAGCCCCTGGAACATGCGGATGGAATATTCGGTTTTCAGGTAAGCCAGGCTCTGCCCGCCCACCGGCCGGTAACGGGCGGCATTCGGCGCCGTAGGATCAGCCGGGACAACCTTGGGACCCACATCGCGATAGCCAAAACCCCGGATCGTGCGACCGCCACCGGCAAACAGCCGGTCTTCCAGCGGGATTTCATCCATGCTGCCATATGTGTCGAGCACCTCCGCCTTGGCGCGGAACGTCAACACATGGCTCCACCACAACGGCACATGCTCCGACAGATTCACGCCGGTGTCATAATAATCCTCATCCGCACCCAACGCGCCACCCCACAGGTTCAGGAAGACCGAGGCAGACGTACCGCGCGTCGGGATAATGACATTATCACGGGTATCATAGGACCACGCCAACTGCAGACCGCTCTTGGTGTTCTTCCGGTTGTCGGTGAAATAGAAGTCCCTGGAAGGATCATCGAAATATACATATCGGTTGGTGTCCGCCACATCGGTGATCTCGGAGCTTTCAATGCGATACCCGATGGTGCCGCGCTGGAAACGCGAAAAGCCCTTTGTCAGGCTGACGCCCGCGCCCTGCCGCAGCAAATCGTAATCCGTGTATTTCACATCCGAGCGGTCGAGATTAACGCCCAGCGCCAGCCGTTTATCCAGGAACCACGGCTCGACAAACGAAAAGCCGTATTCCTTGCGCCGCTCGCCCACCTGCGCGGTCAGCTTGACCTTCTGGCCGCCACCGGTCAAATGCGGCCACCCATTGAGATCAAAATTGCCCTGCGACAGCTCAGCGAACCCCGAGAGCTTGTCAATGCTGGAAAAGCCGGCCCCGATCATAAACTGGCCGGTGGCTTTTTCATCAACCAGGAAAACCAGGTCACGCTCATCGCCGCTCGACGTGCGCAACCCTTCGCTGCGGACGGTTTCGAAATAACCCAGATTTTCCAGCACCTTTTCCGTGCGGCGGATTTTCACTTCGTTGTAGATCTCGCCGGGACTGACCAGGATTTCACGACGGATCACCTTGTCACGCGTCTTGGAGTTGCCCGTGATGAGGATGTTGCGGATGTGCGTCAGGTGACCCTCCTGGACCTGATAGCGCACATCCACGATGCCTCTGGCCGGGTCGGGCGTCAGCGCGGGCCGGGCCATCGTTTCAATATAGCCGCGGCTGCCATAATAATCCCTGATCGCCTGCTCTATATTCTCCATGGCTGTCTTGGACGCCACATCGCCGGATTTCCCCGGCAAGGAGCCGCACACGGCGGCCGAGGGGAAAAGCTTCACCCCCTGCACCTCAATCCGGCCGAACCGGTAACAAATCCCCTCATGGATATCAAACGCAACACGGTAGCCTTCGCGGTCGCGGACAATGGCCGGCGCGTCAACCGCCACATCCAGATACCCCTGCCGCATGTATTTATCACGGATTTCCAGCCGCGCCGCCTCAAGCTGCCCTTCATCAAACCGGTTGCGTTCCCGCCACTTGAAGATATTCCACCACGGCGGGGAATGCAGCGTCTCCTTGAGATCACCGTCCCTGATCACATGGTTGCCGACGAACTCCACCTTGCGGATCTTCGCCCGCTGCCCTTCAGCGACGGTCACCACAATTTTGGCCAACCCCGGCTGGCCCTCGACGGGCTCCGTCCTCCAATGCACCTGCGCATCAGGGAAACAGCGCTTGCGGTAGGCCATGACCACTTCCTGGCACTGCGCGCCGAGCACACGGTCATCAATCATGTCACCCGGCACAAGCTTGAGCCACTTCTTGACCGTGGACGTGTAAAACTGGGTGACCCCCAGCAGCACCGGCTCCTGCGCCAGCCGCAGGCGGCCGCGCACGAGATAAGACAGGCGGACCCCATCGGGCAGGACCGTCACCTCGCTGTCCACATCGGCAAAGCGGCGGGTATCCAACAGACTGCGCACATCACGGGCAACCTGCTCACGGTCATACGCCTGCCCCTCGCGCATCCGCACGTACACCTTGACCAGCGACTCATCCACCGGAACCCCGCCCATGGCACGGATCCGGACTTCCTTGACCAACGGCTCATCCGCCGCCAGCACGGAGCAGGCCGACCACGCCAGCAACACGGCGACAACCTTCAGGATTCTGTATTCATTCATCATGTATCAGCCTGCCGAAGCAGGCGCTCCTTCCGGCATATCCACACCCTGGCTGCGGTCAGTGAAACGCGTAAACTCATCCTCGAAATTGAGATCCACCTCGCCCGTGGGGCCGTTGCGGTGCTTGGCCACATCCACCAGCGCCAGCGTCGCATCGCCATGCTGGGGATCGTCATCATATTTGCACGGCCGCCGCAACATGCAGACAACATCGGCATCCTGCTCAATGGCGCCGGAATCACGCAGGTCGGAAAGCTTGGGCTTGCCCAACTTGTCGCGCTGCTCCGGCGCGCGGCTGAGCTGGCTCAGCACCAGCACCGGCACACGCAGCTCCTTGGCCATGGCTTTCAAGTTCCAGGAGATATGCGCGGTCTCCACCTGCTTGCCCTGCCGCGCATATTCATCGGAGTGCAGCAATTGCAAATAGTCAATGACGACCAGCTCCACGCGATATTTTTTCGCCATGCGCCGGGCGCGGGCCCGCAATTCAATGATATCAAGGCCGCCGGTATCATCCAGATAGATGGGCGCCTTGCCCAGGATGTCCGCCGCCTGCATCAACCGGTTGTGATCCGTGGTCGCAGAGGCATAACCGGTCGTCAGCTTAAATCCGGAAACACGGGCATGCGAACACATCATACGCATGGCGAGCTGCTCGGCCGACATTTCCAGGCTGAAAATCCCCACCGGACGCGCCTTGTGGTCCGGATCATTCCGGCCCAGCGCAACATTCTCGGCAATGTTCATCGCCAGCGAGGTCTTGCCCATGGACGGCCGGGCGGCCAGCACAATCATTTCGCCGACCCGCAACCCCTGCAGTTTGTGGTCAAGATTCAGGAACCCGGTGGATACGCCGGTCAACCCTCGGCGCATATCCAGAATTTTTTCAATGTGGCCGACCGTCTGCTTGATGACATCCGGCCATGCCGCCATCGCGCCGTGCTGATTCTCGGTGATATTGAAAAAATCCTGCTCCACCAGGCTGATCACCTGGTCAGCGCTGTTGCCCGTCTCGTAACACTTCGACTCCGCCTGGCGGGCGCAATCAATCACCCGGCGCAAAATATCCTTCTGGCGGACAAGATCAATGTAATAGTCGGCATGCGCGGCCGTGGGCGTGGAGTCCACCAGCCGGTCCAGGAAAGAAGCGCCGCCGATTTTTTCGAGCATTTCCGAGGCGCGCAGCTGCTCGGTCACCGTGAGCAGGTCAACCGCCGCGCCGCGGCTGTGCATGTCGCGCAGGACCTCAAACAGCAGCCGGTGGGCGGGGATATAAAAAGAACTGGCCGTGAGCTGCTGCTCAACGGCCAGATCCATGACACGCGCGGCATCTATCAGGATGGACCCCAGCGCCCCCCGCTCAGCTTCCTCGCTATAAGGCGGAACCCGTTCGAGCCTTGATGCGACTGGAGAGATGCCGGGGTCCGTTACCATGCATATTATTCCTTAACCACCCACACCCTCACCGTGGTTTCAACATCCGCATGCAGTTTGACCATCACGTCAAAGACCCCCAGCTTCTTGATCGGCGTCTCCAGATAGATGCACGACTTATCCACGTTGAAGCCCTGCTTGGCCAACGCCTCGGCAATGTCCGCCGCCGCCACGGAACCATAGAGGTGCTCCTCGCTGCTGGCCTTGACCACCAGCGTGCAGGAGGCTTCCTTGAGCTTCGCAGCCAGGTCGCGGGCGGCGTCAACCGCCAGCTTGCGGGAGGCTTCACGCTCCGCCTGCAGTTTGGCGAGCCGGCGCTGCATGCCTGCGCTGACCGGCGCGGCCAATTTCTGCGGGAAAAGGAAATTCCGGGCATAGCCGTCCGACACCTTCACCACCGCGCCGGTATCACCCAGATTCTTGACATCCGTCATCAATAGAACTTCTGTGACCATGATTGCTTACCTTTGCTGTTAGGCCAATAACCCCATTGTCCGGCAGCGCCGGATGCCCTGCTTGATCTGGCGCTGCAACCGCGCGGAAACGCCCGTCAAACGCGACGGCACGATCTTTCCGTGATCGGTCATAAACTGGCGCAGGAAATCAGGATCGTTCAGATCAATTTCCTTCACGCCCTTCAAATCCACACCTTTGCGCCTGGGCATGATATCTTCGGTATCCCGACGCCGCATGCGCGTTTTTTCTCTTTTCATTGCCGTCATTTCTTTTTTCCTCCCTTGCACTGTAAAACATTAAAATGGCAGGTTGTCATCATCCGCCGCCCCTTCGGCGGGCGCCGCAGCCGGTCCGCCGGCCGGTTTAGATCCGCCATTCCCCGCAGGTTCGCCGCCATCGCGCGCAACCGCACCCCGCTGCGGGCCGCCCAGAAACTGGACGTTTTCCGCAACCACCGTCAAGCGGTTATGTTTCTGGCCGTCCTTCTCCCATGCGTCATACTTCAGCCGGCCGTCCACCAGCAAAGGAGAACCCTTCCCCAAATATTCGCCGCACAGCTCAGCCGTCTTCCCCCAGGCCGTCACCGAAACAAAACAGGCCTCTTCCTTCTGTTCGCCGTCCGCCGTCTTATACCGGCGGTTCACCGCCATCTGCAAATCGCACACGGCCGTTCCAGACGACAGATACTTGACCTCCGGCGGCCGGGTCAGATTCCCCATCAGGATCACTTTGTTGAAATTCGCCATAAAAGATCCTTATTCGACGACCGGTGCGCCATCCTCAACTTTTGCCGCCGGCGCGGCGCCCGGCGCTTTCGGCCGGGTAATGATCTTGCCGGCCCGCACAATCTGGGTGCGGAAAATGGCATCGTTCAACTTCAGGCGCGCCTGAAGCGCATTCACCGAGGTCGCCTCAAGCTGGAAGACGATGCGCACGTACTGGCCATTCTCCTGCTTGTCCATCGGACGGGCAAACATCTGCTTGCCGAGGGGCTGCGTCTCATCGACCTTGCCCTTCAGCTTGGCGATTTCGCCCTGGATGTACTGGACCTGGCTGCTCACCGCCTCGTCCTTCATGTCGCTGCTGAAAATAAAAAGACCTTGATATGTGTTCAAACCTAACCACCCTTCCTGTTGATATGCTCCACGCTATAAACGGCATGATTCAACAGCTCATGCCCTTGCATCCAACTACGATTCCGTATCCTCACCCGCCGGATCAAAGGCGTTATAGCGGTTCATTGCCGCCGCCACGCCTGATTCGATCATACATACCACAGCATCCACCGCCCGGTCAACCACCGGGAGCATCTGTTCCTGCTCCGCGCGACTGAACGGCTTCAGCACATAATCCGCCAAATCACCGCCCCCGGACTCCCCGCCGACCCCGATGCGGAGCCGCGCAAACGTATCCGCACCCACCTGGCCGATGATCGAGGCCAACCCACGATGCCCGCCGCTACCCCCCTGCGACCGGATGCGCAACCGACCGACCGGCAAGGCAACATCGTCCAGGACCACAATCAAATCCTCAGGAACCGCCCTGTGAAACCGCAGGATTTCCGACACCGCCAACCCGCTGTTATTCATGTAGGTCTGCGGCTCGGCCAACCAGACCGTTTCCGCTCCCACGCGCGCCGACGCCACCCGGGCGTTGAAGCGCGACTTGATTCCCGACAACGGGCATTCCCATCGCTGCGCCAAGCGGTCCACCACGTCAAACCCGATATTGTGCGGCGTCTTCACGTACGCACTGCCCGGATTGCCTAGGCCAACCACCAGTTTCACCAGATTATTCCGATCAGGATTTTTCCTTCTTCTCGCCCTTTTCCTTCTTCTCGCCCTTGTCCGCCTTCTCGCCCTTTTCACCCTTCTCAGCGGCTTCCTTGCGGGCCAGACGTTCCTTCTCGCCAATGACTTCAGGTTCAGCCGGGGCCGCAACCGCAGCTTCTTCCGCCGCAGGCGCCACTTCTTCTTCCTGCATCTTCGTCACCGAAGCCACCGCCAGGTCACCGGAGGAAAGAATCGTAAACTTTGAATCCAGCGTGAGCTCGCGCACCAAAATGCTCTGGCCAATTTTCAAATGGCCCACATCCACATCCAACTGCTCGACCAGATCCGTGGGCAGACACTCGACTTCCAGCGAACGCAACGCCTGCGCCAGAATGCCGCCTTCCTGGGTCACGCCGACCGGATCGCCAATGAGCTTGATCGAAATGTGCACGCGCATCTTGCGGGTCATCGAGATTTCAAGGAAGTCCACATGCACCGCCATGCCGCTGAGCGGATCGTGCTGAACCGCCTTGAGCAGCACCTTCTTCGGCTGCTCCGAGCCGACTTTCAAATCCAGAAGCAGGTTCTCGCTCCGATGCCGGTGCAGCATCAATTCAAAGTCATGCTGGTTAAGCAGAATGCTACGGGCCGTCCCCTTCTCATTGTTCACCACACCCGGCAATCCGCCGCCGCGCCTGACGCGCCGCGCATTCGCAGATCCCGATGTCTCCCTGGTCTCAGCTATCAATATACTTTCTTTTTCCATGGCCTCTCCCACTCGCTACACACGGAACAACGACGTCACCGATTGGTTTTCGTGAATTCTCAGGATCGCCTCGCCGAGCAATTCAGACACCGACAACACCGTCATCGCCAGGCCATCCTGCGGCGCCAGCGGCACGGTATCGGTCACGACCAGTTCCTTGATTGCGGAATTCTTGATCCGCTCAATACCCATCGGCGTGACGGTCGCATGCGTCACCGCCGCATAGATTTCCCGGGCGCCGTGCGTCTTCAAAATCGAAGCCGCCGCGCACAATGTGCCGGCCGTAGTGGCCATATCGTCCACCATAATGGCCGTGCACCCCTCCACTTCACCCACCACACTGAAAGCATCCACATCCAGCGGACCCTTGCGCTGCTTGGCCACAATGGCCAACCCGCAATTCAGCATCTGCGAATACGCATAGGCCGCCTTCACCCCGCCGGTATCGGGCGAAACGATCACCGGATTGACAAAATCCTTTTCCCGCAGGTATTTTGCGATCACCGGCGACGCATAAAGATGGTCCACCGGAATATCGAAAAACCCCTGGATCTGCTGGGCATGCAAATCCACCGTCAACACACGATTGACCCCCGCCGCCACCAGCAGGTTGGCCACCAATTTGGCGGTGATCGGAACCCGCGGCTGGTCCTTGCGGTCCTGCCGGGCATAGCCGTAATAAGGGAGGACCGCCGTGATGCGTGCCGCCGAGGCCCGCTTCATGGCATCAATGATGATCAACAGCTCCATCAAATTCTCATTCGGCGGCTTGCAGATGGACTGCACAAGGAACACATCCATCCCGCGGATGTTTTCCTTGATCTTCACCGATGTTTCGCCATCGGGGAACTGCGCAATATCCAATTCCCCCAGCGGAGTCTTGAGATAATCTGCAATCTTCCGGGCTAAAACCGGGTTGGAATTGCCTCTGAATATCCGCATATTCGTCATTTTCTCCGCTTTATTCATGCACCGTTTTTCCAGACAACAAATGGTTGCCCGACCAGGATTCGAACCTGAACTCAGGCCTCCAAAGGGCCGTGTGCTACCATTACACCATCGGGCAATAACCGAACCACTCTGCCCCAAACCGGACACCCCAGATACCCACCCACGGATTCCAGCACCTGTCGACCCATGGCTTCATCCCGCACCAAACCAAACACCGACGCGCCGCTGCCCGACAACAATGCCCCCACCGCGCCAGCCTCCCTCATCCGCGCCACAATCATATTCAACAGCGGATATTTATGGAAGGCGGGCCGTTCAAGGGCATTGAACAGACTCCGGCCTGCCTGTGATAAATCCTTTTTCTCTAGAGCACAAACAATATTTCTATAAATTGAGTCGTCAGAAGTCAAGGGCGATCTGTAACGACGGTAAATATCTCCTGTGGCAACCGGAAAGCCGGGGTTCACAATAACGACCCACCACGGCGGCGCGCCAACCGGCAACGCCGCCACCCGATCGCCCATCCCCTCCATGCAAACCAAGCCACCATGCACTAACGCGGGGATATCACATCCAAGGCTGAATCCCGCATGCATCAACTCATTCAGCGGCAATTTGTTACCTGCAAGACGATTCAACCCGATCAACACGGCGGCGGCATCGGCGCTGCCACCACCCAACCCGCCTCCTACCGGAATATGTTTTTCAAGCTGGATGCGCACGCCAAACGGCAGCGGGACCACCTTTTGAAAGGACTGCGCAGCGCGGACGATTAAATTATCTTCGTTCCGCCCCAAATCCCATCCTTCCACGGCCAATTCCGATGCATTCACCAAATTCCATTCAATTCCCTGCGGAATACGTTCAAACGTCACTGTATCGTACAAAGACACAGGGACCAGCACACTGCGCAAGTCGTGATAGCCGTTACCGCACCGGCCTGTCACCTCCAACGTCAGGTTGATTTTAGCCGGGGTGCGCAAAATTAACTTTTCCGGATTTAAAACCATAGGGGGGCGCAATTATCAAACCGACCCCGCCCTGTCAAGGCCGATTGATGCCGGGTTTTCCTGTTTCCACATAAATTATCATGAATATGGAAGTGTGACGGGCTTGCGATCAAATTAAACGCTTGGATTTTATCGCTTCTTGACTATAAAGCCATGCGCACGTCAGAATGCATAAAATTTGTCCTCACCATGCAAAAAATGAAACCCCTCATGGAAGACCGATATTGTGAAAACACCGCTTCAATCTGTCAACCGCACAGGAGCGGAACACCACCGGGAGCTTACATTCCGCAATGTTTTTCCCCGCTTTGGAATATCCGTCTTTTTTATGCTGTCCTTTATACTGACACCCGCCCTACCCGGCATGGCGGAAGATGCCAGCTCGAAACCCATGAATTCCGCTTTTCTCGTCAGCCCCCTCATGGGTCCGGTAAGAAGCGAAGTGAAAATGCAGGGGCCGCCCGGAACCCCATCCAAGACGCTCAAAGACGACAGCACTGAATACGGCCTTTTTCTCATGTACGCCAATCCCCGTGTCGTGGTCAACAACACGGTTTTCAACACCGATGTCAATGATTCCAAAGTCCGGGGCAACATCGCCACGCTGAATTTCCACGGCGATCCGGCCGCAAAGATGACCTGGTATCTGGGCGGCGGCTATCTGTGGCATACCATTGACGGCGACACCGTGGATGTCACCATCTCCGAACCGCTGGCCAAAGCCGGGCTCTTGTTCCGTGTGCCCGCATGGCACCTGTCCATCAATCCTTATGTGGGCTATGGATGGCAGAACGTGGAAACCGCCATCAACACCCCCCGCATGACCCTTGAGCAGACGGAACGCACGGAATCCATGCTTTACGGCGTGTCAGCGTACTGGCGCTGGCGGATGCTCTATGCAAACGCCAAGTATTACCTGGAGGACAACCACGACCACGATGAGCAGAATAACGTGTTCCGGGTGTGGGCAACGGCCATGTTCTCAAAAAGTGCCGGCATCATGGCACGGTTCGAGTATTCGGAACAGCTGTCATCCACCGACACATCGGCACTGTTCGGACCTGTATTCATTTTTTAAGAACCACCTGATGCAGAACCGCATCCTTATTACGGGGCAGGGTGCCGGCCATGCGCATCAAGCACAGCAGGGTGTCGTGCCGGGGATCACCTGTCGATGAAAACCGGCTTGAGATGGCGCTCGTAGATATTATGGGCCACATTGCGACCCACGGCGGACCGGCAATCGTGCAACGCATCGAAATACCGGAGGCCCATTTCCGCCGCCACCTTGTACCCGACATGCAGGAGCTGACGCATATTGGGATCATACCGGACGCATCCTTCATCATGCCGGATGGCCGCAACAAACTCCTCGGGGCTCCACTCCGCCACGGCGGACGGCGGCGGCAACCGTTCGCGGCGGATATCAATCACCGTCGCATAAGGCTTGCACAGCTCGTCAAACCGCTGATACGCCCCCGCATAAATCGCATTCGCCACCGCCAAGCCCGCACCGCCGCATTCCGCGAGCCCGATCACTTCCTCCAACCATGTGGTGCCGGCGGTTTTCAGATGCAACCCGGCATTGAACTTCCTCAGCGCCGTGCGGATGGGTGTATAAAGCGAAAATTTGTCGCTGCCAGAATGCACGCTCAGCTTCAGGTTTTTGGGCAGGTTGAAACATTTGACGGCATGGGCGATCACCGCCAGGTCATCCTCAAATTCGCGGGCGAACTGCATCACATCACCCTGATAATCCACGCCCTTATTGAAACGGCCGCTGAATTTCGGCGCAATGGTCTGCGCCGGGATGCCAACATCCGCCACGGCAGCCAGGATGAAAAAGAGCTCCTGCGGCGATTGCGAGGCAACGGTTTCATCCATGGAGATCTCCGTGACAAAACCGCCTTCGCCGCACGCCTCGCGGATACGCTGATAAATCCGCCCGGCCTCCTGGACGGCATGCAGATATTTTTCCGCCGACTGCCGCATGTCTTCCGGCGTGACCATCAACGGCGACCGCATGCCGGGAATCTCCAGCCGGCCCGTCAAATCCTTGTGGCGCGCCACAAAAGCGTCCACCAGCGCCGCATCCCCGGACTTTCCGATGAAGTCCGCCACATCGAGGGTAAAGAAGTCGCAGGCGCCCAGAAAAAGATCCACATTTTTCAGGCTGATATGGTCCGCATCCACATAATAAGGATCCGTCCAGTTCACAGCGGCCACCGCAAACTCCGCCTCCATGCGCACATCGCCCGGCAGGGATTGGACAATCGTATGCTCGCGGTAGGACTTGTTCCAGACCGGCGCCACCATGACGCCCCGCTGACGCGCCTGCTCAAAAGCTTCCAGCTGCGCTTCGCCTTCCTTGCCAAAGCGGTCGCCGATGCCCATGGAATATTTCTCAAGCCGCATCATGCGAAGCTCCTTTTCAGGCATCGCCGGGTTTAGCGGCTTCGCCAGCCTGCCGGATCAACGGCTTGGGCTGCTGGTTGTACACCTTGGTGTCCGGCGGCACGGAGCGCGTCAGCCAGACATTGCCGCCAATGACGGAATTGGCGCCGATGGTGGTCCTGCCACCCAAAATGGTGGCCCCCGCATAAATGACCACATTGTCCTCCACGTTCGGATGCCGCTTGGTCCCTTTGATCAGCCGCCCCTGCGCATCCTTCTCAAAACTCAACGCACCCAGCGTGACCCCCTGGTAAAGCTTCACATTTTTCCCGATTTCACAGGTCTCGCCGATCACCACGCCGGTACCATGGTCAATGAAAAAACCGGGGCCGATTTTTGCGCCGGGATGGATATCGATCCCGGTTTTGGAATGGGCATACTCGGACATGATGCGCGGAATGAGCGGAATATTCTTGCTGTAAAGCACATGCGCGACACGGTGCACCACAATGGCAAAAAGGCCCGGATAGCTCATGACCACCTCCATCATGGACCGCGCCGCCGGATCGCCTTCATAGGCGGCCTGGATATCATGGTCAAGGATGCGCCTGAGGTGCGGCGTCTCCCGGAAAAGATGCGCCACGGTCGACTCGGCCTTGAGCTTGCAATTGCCGCACTGGTCGCATTTTTTACCATGCTCCACGGCGCACTGGTACTGGAGCGCCGGCACAATGTGCCCCTTCAACTCCACGGCCAGCGTTGACAGGCGCGTGTGCAGGTAGCGGTGCAAATCCGACTCTTCCACCGGCGCATGGCCCAGGCAGCCGGGAAACAGCACCGTGATGATATCGTCCGTCATCTTGTGGATCGCCTGCTGGCCGGACAGGTTCCAGCCGGACGATGTATTCAGCCCGAACGGGCATTGCCAGCATTTAGCCAGGCCGCTGATGATTTCCGGCACCAACGATTCAATCCACTGTTCATTCTGCGGCATATTCATCCCCCCGATCCATGCGGCGGATCGCTCAACCCCTGGTCACCTTGATTAAAACGCGTTCCGCGCCCAAATTGCGAAACCCCAGCCGCACCAGCAACCGGCTCAACCCCCGTTCCGCAATATGGACGGTCTTCAAAATCCGGAACCCGTCCTTCCGGCAGAGCTCCTCAAAATCACAAAGGGTGAACAGGTGGATGTTGGGCGTGTCATACCACTCGAACGCCAACACTTTATTCTTCGGCATCCGCCCGCGCAACAACAGTTTCAAGCGGTGCTCCCAGTTGCCGAAATTCGGGAAACTGACAATCCCCTCCCGCGCCACCCGCAGCATCTCCTGCAGGACAAAGCGGGGCTTTTTCACCACCTGCATGGTTTCGCTTAAAATGGCATAGTCGTACGTCCCATCGGGAATCATGGCCAGGCCGGTATCAATATCCTCCTGGAAAATGTCATGCCCGCGCTCGAGCACCTCAATGACATTATGCAGGTCAATATCCATGTTGATGCCGCCGGCATTGCGGCAACGGGCCAGACAAGCCAGCAGCTCGCCATTGCCGCACCCCAGATCCAGCACCCGTGCGCCGGGACGGATGATTTCCGAGATGGTTTCAAAATCACGCCGCGGCGTTCCGCCCTGGCGGCCACATGCCGATACCGCCGGGATACGCGCCACAGTATTTTCAACCCACGGCAGGAATGCACGGATCAAATGCTGCAGGTCGCCGATATCCGCCAGGAATCCGTCATGTCCGAACGTGGAACGGACCATGCAGTAAGAAACCTGTTTGTTCACACGCAGCAGCGCATTGGCGATTTCCTGCGAGTCCTCCGGGGGAAACAGCCAGTCGGAACTGTAGGCCACCACGAGCACCTTGGCCCGCACCGGCGCCAACGCCTGTTCCAGGCTGCCGAATTTTTCCTCCAGATCATACTCATCCATGGCCCAGGTGATGTGGAGATAGGAATTGGCATCAAACCGCTTCACAAACTTGGCGCCCTGGTATTCAAGATAGCTCTCCATCTGGAAATTGGTGCGGAACCGGCCGCCCGCCGCGCCGACACCCGGTGACGGCAGGGAACCGCGCCGCTCGCGCCCGAATTTTTTCGCCATGGATTCCGGCGACAGATATGTGATGTGGCCCACCTTGCGCGCCAACGCCAGCCCGCAAGCCGGATCCTGATGATGCTTCAAATATTGGCCATCCTGCCACTGCAGGTCGTTGGTGATTGCCGTCCGCCCCACAATGTCGAACGCCAGCCCCTGCGCGGACAAGCTGGTGGCGGCGGCGATGCACACGCACCGTTCCACCATATCCGGGAAGCGGATGGCCCACTCCAGCACCTGCATCCCGCCAAAGGATCCCCCGATCACGGCCGCCAGCTTTTCAATGCCCAGATGCCGCAGCAGCAGATGCTGGACCGTGATCATGTCGCCAACGGTGACCAGGGGAAAATCCGCCCCGTAAGGCTGGCCGGTCTGCGGATTGATCGAAACAGGGCCGGTCGTCCCCCTGCAGCCGCCAAGCACATTGGCGCAAACAACATGATAATAGCGCGTGTCAATGCCCTTGCCCGGCCCCACCATATTATCCCACCAGGCCGGATCGTTTTCCGAATCATCCGGCTCATGAAAACCGGCCGCATGCGCGCTGCCTGAGAGCGCATGGCAGAGGAAAACAACGTTGTTCCCACCGGGCGCCAGTTCGCCATACGTCTCATAAGCCACGGTCAATTCCGGCAAAACACCGCCGCCCTCCAGCTTCAATCCGCCGGGAGGCAATTCAATGTGCACGTAGCGGGTTTCCACCCGCCCCACACTGCCGGACATGTCTTTTTCCTGACTCATTGTGTATTCAATAATATACAGCGGAAGCTCCACCGCAAGCCTATATTCAATCGCCATCACGCCCGGACCGGAAACAATTGAGCCGGCCGGCCGGCATATCCAGGCGCAGTAGCGCGTCATATTCCGCCCTGCGCCAGTGGTCCGCAAACCCGGGATGCGCCATCAGCAGGCTGTCCGGATGCCGGGCGCAGGCGATAAACCGCTTCAGATAATCCTCATAATGCGCATACCGGCGGTAATCATAAATGCCACCGAACCCGTGGTTGGTGGCGATTCCGTTTTCCATCAACCGGCGGCGCATCTGCCGGCCGAACATGGAGATGGCAAGACACTTGAGCGGTGAAACGCCCTGCCGCACGATCCGCGCTGAAGAAATGTGCGCGTTGCGCACCCAGAGATTTTTGCAGCCAGCCGGCCGGGTGTCCAGGAACTGCATCAAGCCGTCCCGCACCCCCGGAAACTGATGCACATGCAGATGGCTGTCCACAAACGCCGGCGGCCTGCCGGCCAATTCCTGAAAACGGGCGTATTGTTTTGCGATTTCCATGCTGACCTGCGCCGGAACCACCCGTCCGGTCACGCTGCGGTGCAGCAGCACACGGAAAGATTCCAGACGCCCATGGCCGGAGACCAGGCTGCGGACTTTTTCCGGACCGCTAAGCGGCGTGAAATCGGTCAGGCACAGATGCAGCCCGGCCTCAACCCGACCACCCAGACCAGCCAGCGATGCCATGGCGGCGCGGCCCATAGCCGGCGTGTTCATCATGCAGGACACCGCCGTCAGCCGGCGCGCGGCAGCCAGATTCAGCACCGCCTCATTGATGTCTTCGCCCAACCCGTAGTCGTCTGCACAGATAATCATCGTCATTCACTTTTTGGACGCGAACCAGGCGGATATGTTGTGGTAAAATAGCCACGCTGGTGGCGATCCATCAGCAGCGAGCTGTCACCCGCCTGCGGCAGCTTCCACAATTCGCACTCCCGCCCGAAAACCGTTTCGCTGAGCGGCGTCGCGTCCAGGAAGCGGCCGGCAGGTATCTTCAGTTCCTCCGCCAGGCGCCGCCAGGTCGCACCGCCATGGCCGGACACCACCAGCCACAGGCATTTTTTATCCATCTCCGCACGGCTGATCAGGCCATAGGTCCGCACCCAGTCCCATGGGTACGCGTCCACCTTGATCCGGCCGTCCGCCAGGAAAGCGATCAGATAGGCATTCCAGTAATCCGCCAGCACCGGGCATCCCTCTTTTTCCAGCACCGGCACCAGCTGCAACTGGATGTCCCGGCATTCCCTGTTCCTGATGGTCTGCTCCTGCATCCGCTCCTTCCAGAAACCCAGCCGCAGCACAACCAGCACCAGCATGACCACCACCGCGGCCGCCAGCATGCGCCGGTCCCGCGTGAACCACCGCGCCAGCAGCCACCCGACCGCCGGCAACAGCGAAAGACAATACCGGCTGCACGCCGAATTCGGGCTCATGACCGGATAAATGGCCACCAGCAGAACCAGCAGCGAACCGGCAACCAGCCCGGTGTCAAGCAATGAGCCCTGGCCGCGACGACGCAAGACAAAAAACACCACCGGAATGCACAGCAGCAGCACGACCACCGCTATCCCCATCCAGGCCGGGTCCGACGGCACGGAAAAAACACGTCCCATGATGTCGCAGCACACGACTTTCGCGGCCCTGGCGATTTGAGGGAGATGTCCGGATGAAAACCGGACCTTGTGGTGAAAGGGCCAGTGCTGCGCCCTGAAACAGAGGTGAAGGATCATCGGCAGACAACCCAGCACCGCACCGCCGGCGAAGACCGCCAGGATTTTTTTCACCAGCGGATCCATGCGCTTCCGCATTCCATGGAACAACAGGCCCGCCATCAACACGCCATAGGCGGTCACCTGCGGACGCGCCAGATAGCTGAAAGAACAGACCATGCCGATGAAAAACCACAGGCGGAGCCGACCGCGGTCCGACAGGTTCGTGTTTTCCATCCGGCTAAACAGGAAGAGCAGCACGCCCAGCAGGAACATGGCCATCTCGCTGCTTGAATTGACGGACAGATCAAACACAAAACACGGGGAGGCGGCCACAAACAGACAGAACAGCAATCCTGCCGGGAACAACCTGCCGCCGGTTCGCCGCTGCACGGCAATGAGGCTTTCATAGATCAGCCACAACCCGCCCATGGAGAGCAACGCACCGGCCAGCGCAAACGACACCACATGCGGAACCGCCGCCGGCAGCAGCATCCTGACGCCCGCATACACATAGGGCGTGAGCGAAAAAAGATAGGTCTGGCCGTACGGGAATATGGGCAGGTAGCCATGCCGCAACAGATCGTTGCCCATGAGCCCGAAGGTGGTGGCATCCGCGTCCAGCCCCTGATACGGCAACGCCACATACAAGGCGGTCAGCCCGAACGTGAGCACAAGGATCGGCAGCCGGATCCGCACCGCCTGCAGCCAGGGTTTCATGCGCGGCCCTCCGCCCTGTTCACGATCAGGTCCGCCGCCTGCGCCGCGCCGTCACAGGGCAACATCGTCCGGACGGCATCCAGCCCGGCCCACGCATTGGCGGCCATGACCTGTTCCAGCCGCCCGACCACCGTTGCCGCCGTTTCATTATAGCCCAGCCCGCACTGCGCCAGCGCCAGCGCATTCATGTACTGCTCCGCATGCCCCGGCACCGGCAACACCAAGGTCGGCTTCCGCAAAACCGCCGCCTCGCTGACCGCAGAAAACCCGCCATTGACCACCAGCGCATCCGCCCGGAGCAGATACTCAATGTTATTGGCGAGCTTGCCGTGGAACGTCACGCCGGCGGTATCCACGCCTTTGCGCCCCACCACATCAATATGGAACGGGAACCGGCATGCGGCGACATCAACCTCCGTGGCGAAGATCGACCCGCTCATCATGAACACCACATTCTTCATCCGCGCCGGCTCGGGAAACCCGCGGGGTCCGGCGGCGGCAACCGCCGCCGCCAATTCATGGCGGACAATCGGCCCCACCCGCCGGATGCGGCCATGCCGGGGTTTCACATCCGCCAGCGCCGGGCTGATCACCAGGTCGCAATAGCGCTTGTGGAACAGGTAATCCATGAACTCAACCACCCAGAACTGCCCGGCAATCGAAAGCGGCAGCCCGGTGCCCGCCAGATATTCGCTCACCACCACATCGGAATTATTGACAGCCACGATGGGAATCCGCCTCCGGCGCACAGGCGACAGGGTGTATTCGGAATCCGTGACCACCAACCGGGGCTTGACCTCATCCAGCACCGCGGCAATCCGGCGCTGTTTCTTGAGGGCGATCCGGTGCAGTTTCGGCAGCGCAGCCATGGTTTTCCACGCGCTGACCTTGCCATGGCTGCCGGAATAGAAAAAATTCTCCATGGTGTGCAGGGAGGCCAACCCGGGCTTGTCGCTGAAGAAAAAATGGCCGTTATGCGATGTCAGCACATGCACCCGCACCCCTTTTTCAAGGAGCTGCCGGATAATGGCATAGCACCGCGTGCTGTTGCCCAAGCCGAGGCCGTTGATCAAAAACAGGCAGTCAAAACTCATATCAACCCTTTATATCCTGCGCAACGATAGCGAAAAACAGGCGTTGACGCAAGCGGAGGAAAACCGGGACGCACGGAGGCCACAAAGAAACGGCTTCACCTGCGCACCGCTATGCCCTAATATGCCGGTCAGACCTCAATAAAGGAACCATCATGCAGCTTTTCGCCGATATCTATCTGAAGATTTTCTTCATCCTGACGCCGTTTTTCGTGCTGTCGGCCTTCCTGGCGCTCACTTCCCATTTAACGGACGCCGCACGGTCCCGGCTAGCCCTGCGCGTGACCCTTGCCGTCGTGGTGGTGTCGGTCATCCTCTTCCTGGCGGGAAAATACATTTTTGCCGTGTTCGGCATCACCCTGGACGCGTTCCGCATCGGCGCCGGCGTGCTGCTGCTGCTCAGCGCCATCGCGCTGGTGCGCGGCGCGCCATTGATGGAAAAAGCGGCAAAAGAAAAGGAAATGGCGGTTGTGCCGCTGGCAATCCCGATAACCGTGGGACCCGCCACCACCGGCGTACTGCTTGTCATGGGCGCGGACATGACCACCCCGACCGGGAAAATGATCGCGCTCTCCGCGCTGGTCTGCGCCGCGCTCACCGTCGGGCTGCTGCTCTGGATGTCCGGCCGGATCGAGCGGCGCATCGGCAAAACCGGCCTTTCCATCCTCAGCAAACTGACCGGGCTGATGCTGGCCTCGCTGGCCGCCCAGATGATCATGACCGGCGTGAAGCACTTCCTGTCCTAATGCGGCAATGCCACCGCCACCCGACTGTCACACCTTGTCGCGGTCAGACGGGCGGATGAACATCAAGGCGCGGCCGGCAAAATACGGGATATCGGAAAACACGATGGCCCGCAGATAGTCACGGGTGCGGCAATGCTGATTTTCAGGCACGCCCCGCATGACCAGCACCCCGGCGACCATCATGACCAGCGACCAACCGAATAAAAACGGGTAGGTGTCCATCACATGTCCGCCAAACCGCCAGTGCGCCGGCACAACCGTGTTTAAAATATGTCCCGCCAGCAACGGCGCCAGGCCACCCATCAGCCCCACCCATGCATACCAGATGGAAAGATAGGGCGTGCGGGACTCCGCAGGAACAATCGTGTTGAAAAACCACCGGAAGCTGCCGATGCTCTGGGCCGAATTCATGACCCCGAACACAAAGGCCAGCAGCAACCCGATGTGGAACGCGCCCGTACCGCCCGGCTTCAGCATCCACCACAGGCAAGGCAGGATGCCGATCACCGACATCGCCATAATCGTGACCGGCTTGCCGCCATACCGGTCGGTCGCCCACCCCCAATACATGCAGCTGGCCAGCACCCCCGCCATGGACATGGCATCAAACAGCACCACGCGGTCAGACGGGATCATCAGCCGCTCACGCGCAAAGAGGGCCAGGAAGGGAAACGCGGCAAACATCATGATAAAACAGGAAACGCCCAGCATAAAGCGGCGGAATTGACGATCCCTGCACACCGCAACAAGATTTTTCACGTGGGAATCCTCCGGCACGGACGGCACCGGCCGGCCTCCCGGCACAGGGAGCATCGCCAGATTGCCCAGGAAGCCAATCAGGCAGCCGGCGCCGATCAGCCACTGGTACCGCCCCCAACCGGTCCCGCTCTTCAGCACCAGTGCGGCAATCCACATGGCGACCACTGCGCATGAATAAGCCACCCCCTGCGCAATGCCGCCCACCCGCCCGCGCAAGGATTCCGGAACCATCTCATGGTTCCACGGATAATACGCCGTCTCGCCAATCGCCCGGCAGACCCCGAAAAGCAACAGCACCGCCGCCACGCCGGCAAACATGGCGGAGACGCCCCAGCGCGCCAGGACCCAGGGCGCGGCCACCAGCAAAAACATGAACACCTGCCGCACCCCGAAAAAAACAAGGAACACCCGCTTCACGCCCATGCGCGCGACCACATGCGAAATCAAAGGGGAAATCAGTCCGCAAAACGGGAAAAGCGACAACAGGAACCCGATCTGCGCCTTGTCCAGCTTGAGATCAGCCAGATACATGACCAGGATCGACGAGGCAAACGTCAGCGCCACAAACATCATGTTCAAGGCCTGATTGGCATAAAGCCAACGGATATAAGGGGGGATGCCTGCGGTATCCCGGCGATCAGGTGTCATGTGGTTTCCTTACGGTTGCAAAGAATACGTCCGGGACCGAACCCGCCGGCATGCGGATGAACCATCTGCGGTCAGCCCGGGACCGGCGCAGTGACGGTGGCCACAACGTGGTGCGCCCTTGGCTTCGGATCCCGCTCCATCCACCGGATCACCTGCAAGATGCCCAACCCGGCAATGGTGGTCAACACGCCATTGACGCCGAACAAAATAATCTCACGCTCCATGTTGATGCGGATCAGCCAGATCATCTGCAGCCAGGTGATCGGGAAATACAGCATGCCCTGGATGGCCGCAACGAGGAACACGCCGTGATGCGGCACACCAAACCGCGGCTTCTGCCCACGCTCCACCATCCTGACATCCCGCCAGACGCTGAACGTCTGCCAGCCCGTCATGACCGCCAACCCGCAGGTGATGGGAATAAAAATAATTTTATTCCACCATGCCGCCAGGAGCAGCTCGCTATGCAGCATCATGGCCGTGAACACAACCATGAACACGATATTGATGACGATGCTGGCGAGGCGCAGATAGAGCGCCGTCATGATGGCGCGCGGACGCAGAGGCGCGGACTTGACCTGATCCAGCACCTCTTCATAACCACGCGGATCCCACGGCGCCGGCGGCTGATAGTTCCCGTCGCCACCCAGCCGCTTCCATTCCCGGTATATCGCCACCATCATGAACATGTTGATTATCTGGAACGGCCAGGTCCAAGTCCAGATCAGGCGGTAGGCATAGTCATCGCCATGGCACCACCACTTGAGCAGGTCCATGTATCCGCTGGCCACCAGACCGCCGACGATCAACGCCAGCGACCGCACCATGGCACTGGCTGAACTGAACTGGCCATAGCGCGACTTTGGCATCAGCCGCATCATCAGCGGCATGCCGGCGGTATCCTGCAATGTGTAACTGAACACCCCGATCAAAGCTCCGCCCATCCCCAGCCAGAAATACAGCTGCGGCGGCAGCGTGACAAACACCCAGATCCATCCGCCAAAGCCCGTCAACGCGGTGAACACCGAATTATACACCACAATCCGCATGGGATGCCAGCGGTCAACCAGCACCGCCATGAAATAGGTTGCGCAAAGGCCGGCGATGCCCGATGCCATGCTCAGCTTGCCGATCATATCCAGCGTCAGCCCCATCTGCAGGCTGAAGAATATGCCGAACATACCCAGCGCATAGCACACGCGCGAAATGGCGCCGTTCAAATAAAAATACCAGTAGAACCGGGTGGAAAAAGACTCCTTCCCGAAAGTGATCAAATCAGCAAGGATATTCTTGCGTTTATAGGTGACTTCTTCGGGCGGTGGCGGATATTTCCCCTCCTTGACAAACAGGCACATCACCCCGAACCCGATAAAATACAGCAGTGCGCCGCCCACCATGATTTCCCGCATATTCGACTCGGCATACCTGAAGATGAACCCCTGGTAAATCGCGCCGGCGGCGGTGCCGACAATGCGGAAGAGCCCCATGAAACGCGCCAGGAACTGAGGCGGAACCACGTCATTGAAGAGATACCAGAAGAGCGAATTGACGAACATGTTGAAAAACTGGAACACCACCAGGAAAAAGGCGATCATGCCGATGATCAGCGTGTTGGGCGCCACCGCCTGTAACAGGGGAATCCAGCCGCGCACAGCGACCGCAATGCTTTCGCTATAGCCCAGCATGATCAGGGAAACCGTCACAAACGGCATGGTCCAGAGGATAAACGGCAGCCGCCGCCCCCACCGACTGCGGTAGCGGTCGCTCTTGAAGCTGATCCATGGAACAACCGTCATGTTCAAGAGGCCCGGCAGCGTGGTCATCACGAACATCATCATGGTGTTGGAAGCGCCCAGCGCCTTCAATTTCAGCGGCAGCACCGAAGGCACCACGCCTTCCATCAGGGTGAAGCAGAAGTCGCCCCACAGCAGCCAGGCAAACAACGCGGTCAAGCCCAGCTTGGTATAGGCGATCGGCCCGCAGTGGAAGGACTCGGAGAGATCGACCTTGAACATCTCCATCACGCGCCGCCGCATCACCACCATCAGGATCAGGGCCGGATAAAGCAACCCGACCCCGATGATCACATACAGGCCGATTTTCATTATTTTCGCCAGCGCCATAATTTCGGGCTTGTCCGCGTTGTCGCCCTCGGGCACCGTGATATCGCCGACCACGATATCGGGCTTGCGGTCATCGTCGATGATCGTCGCCTGCGCCTGCGTCCTCAAAACCACCGCATTCACCGCATTGCTCAGGTTCAGGCAGAAATACTCGGAGGGCCACTCGTCCTTCCAGTCCCCGTTCACCGGCACAAAAATGACACTGTTGGTCTGGCCCGGCGGGATCATCAACGTGCCGCCTGTCGCCACATAATCCGAGTCCGCCACGGTTGCCGACCCATCGGACGTGGCAAACGCCACCGTCACAGTGGACGCGCAGGCCCGTGCCAGAGTGACCGTGAACATGGCCTGCGTGGTCCCCTGATCGCCCTCCACCACGCTTGTATCCGTGATGGAAAGCGGCAGCACGCCATCGTCATCGATGATCGTCCCCACCGCGTTGGAGTTGACGATCACCGCATTCACCGCATTGCTCAGGCTGACATGGAACGTCTCTTCCGCGCTTTCTTTTACCTTGTCCCCTTTGACCAGCACGGCAATCACACCGTTGGTACGGCCGGCCGGAATCGTCAACGTCCCCGCAGCGGCCACATAATCCGAGCCTGCCGTTGCGGTGCCGTTCGATGTCGCGAACATCACCGTCGTGTTCACGGCGCCCGGACGCGACAGGGTGACCTTGAACAGGGCCTGCGTGGTCCCTTTATCGCCTTCCAGCACGCTCGCATTGGCAATCGAAAGATTGCGCACCCCGTTATTATTGGTGATCCGAGCCCCGGCATGCGGGCTGGCAATGGCGGCGTTCACCGCATTGCTCAGGCCCAGGGAAAATGTCTTGTATAATTCCTCATCGCTCCATGCGCTGCTGACCTGCACGGGGATATCCGCCACAGTCTGCCCCGGAAAGAAGGTCAGGGTGCCGTTCGTCGCCACATAGGCCGCTCCGGCCGCCGCGGTTCCATCCGCAGTTGAAAACGCCACCGTCACATTCGAAACCGCCGGCCGACCGAGGATGACCTTGAACACCGCCTGGGTCGCACCGCTGCTCCCCTCCAGCATCACGGCTTTCTTGACGGAGATCCGGGGCCTCCTGTCATCCTCGAAGATGGTTCCCACCGCCTGCGGGCTGGCTATGGAGGCATTGACGGCATTGCTCACATTCAGAAAAAATGTTTTAACCTCCCCCTCATTTTTCCGGTCCCCGTTCACCTGCACGACCACCTTGCCATGCGTCCGTCCCGCCGGAATGGTCAACACGCCATGCACCGCCTCATAATCCGGCCCCGCCATTGCGGTCCCGTCTGCCGTGGCAAACGCCACGGCCGCATTTGAAACCAGGCTCGGATGCGACAGTTCAACATCAAACACCGCCCTGACGGCGCCGTCATTCCCCTCCTTCACCGCCACGTTCGAAACCGTGAGCATCGGCGGGCCGTCATCGTCAAGGATCGTCGCCCTCGCCTGGACGTTGGAGATCGTGGCATTCACCGCATTGCTCAGGTTCAGGGAGAACGTCATGTCAGGCTCGACAAGGCTGTCCCCGATGACAAACACCTGGACCGTGCCATTGGTCCGCCCCACCGGAATGGTCAGGACGCCCTGCGCCGCCACATAATCCTTGCCGGCCGCCGCAGTTCCGTCCGCAGTTGAAAACGACACGGTGGTGTCGGCCGAATTGACCTGTGAAAGGTTCACATGGAACACCGCCCTGGTCGTGCCGTCGCTCCGTTTGAAAAGTTTCTCGGAGTTGGTCAGGAGGAAGATCGAGGACAAAACGAAAATGGCGATGCTGCCGACCGCATAATAAAGCGCCAGCTTGTAGGCCCAATGCCTGAGCCGGAGGATGCCGAACGAGGAAACCAGCAGCAGTATCCCCGCCACAGCGCCCAGCGGCAAGGCAACGAAGAGCGTGTGCCGCACGATGATGTTGTTGCAAAGGATTTTACTGAGGACGTCCGGGGGATTGACAAGGCCCAGCAACAGGTCCCCGAACCAGACCGCGCCGGCAATGAGGAGCACCCCTGCGATGGCATTCAGGAACCCAAGCAGTGTGATAAAAATGCGGAACGCACCGCCTGCAACCTCCGGCTTCTTGTTATCCGACAGAACATCAGCCATGACTTTCTCGCAAATTACCCTGCCGCCTGCATTTCGCGCCGTCCTGTCATGTCCCGGGCCTCACAACACGGATCAGCCTGTTCCACCGGCATCATAATGCCGGAATAGTTGATTTCTACCACACCTCTTTTGGAATCTCCTAGCTTATTTTTGCATTTTTTCTTTAGTCGTTGCCGCCGATGAATTTATTCACGCTTGCCAGAGGAAAGCAGCGTCCCGGCATCACGGTTTCCCCGGCGCAGCACCCTGTCAGGGAGCGAACCCGGAGCCTGCAACCTCACCGCCTTTTCAGATTGAATCCCGGCCAGGAAAGATTGATGATAACAAAACAGTGAATGAACAATAAGGGCTGCAACCATGAACCTTGCCGATGTTCCAAAAACCATCTTTCATCTGCTGCTGATCACCATCGTCGCCGCCGTGCCCCTGGCCATCTCGCTGAAGCTGGCCACGCGCATCATCTGCCGCTTCAAGATACCCTATGACGATGCGTACAACCTGAGCCTGCTGGTCTTTTTCTCAAGCGGCTTGATTTACCTGTTCCTGCCGCCCCTGCTCGCCCCGTATGTGCCGCCGGAAATCATGGCACGGCAGAACATCATCCTGCCCATCCTGATTTTCTTCCTCATCGCCGGCGTTTATGACAATGCCGTCAAAACCAATGACAAGTTCAGGCTTGGCTTCTGGCGGGCCGTCATCGTCGCCCTGCTCCAGCTTCCCATGGCCCTTATCCTGGGCACGGTCGTTTTTGTCCTGCTGCTGTTCCTCAAACCACTGCTCATGGCATTGCTGGAACGCGGCAAAAATTTGCTGCACTGATGAAATCGTGAAGGATTCGCAGAGAGTGCCAAACAGTGTAAAACCTTATCCGTGTCATCCGTCTCATCCGTGATAATTTTTCACTTCCGCTTTTGCCTCCAGCGGCTACATTTTCCTCTCTAAATTTTAAATCCCATTCAGGGTAAATGGCACACTTTGGCACACAATGGAACACATTTTGAGAACTTATTTCACCTCTGAAACATTGCAAACATTTACACTGCAATATATTGTGTATTTTTAATATTTATTTAAATAAATTTCGTGTGCCATTTTAGTCGTAATTGATTTAATTAAAACAACTTACGCATAAATTTACAGATAATTGAGCTGAAATATTGTTTTATATGACAGTGCTGGATTGATGGTATGACCACACTCTTGCGGATTACTGAGTCGGGGGCTTTTTCAACAACCGGTCTTTGTTCTGATTCCACCACTCCCGGTATTTTGCCTGATCAAAACCGAAATCTTGGCCGGTGAGATCTTTTAATCCGCGCTGTGCCGATCCCCGGATATTCTCATTTTCATCGGAAAGAATACCGATCAAGGGTTCAACGGTATCAAAACTCTTTGCGCGACGGAGCCCCATAACCGAACATAAACGGAGAGGGTATGAAGTGCTCTTCGTTAAGACTTCACTAATAACAGGGACAACATCGGGATCCTCACATGGCTCTACAAGACCAACCGCAAGACAGCGCACCCATGGTTCATACTCCGGCATCCGTTGATACTCCCCTTTTTTATTGTAAGTCACCCCCTTCAAGGTAATTTCCAACAAGACCATCATCTCTGATGTGTCTTTAATTTGCCTCGGCTCTTCATAATACCCAAATTCATCCGGCGCTGCATAACTGCTGAGACTATAACGAATCTCCTTTAGAGGCGGGAGTGCACTGCTCAACATACAACCGATACTTTTTACGTGAGCTTCATTATAAAAAGTGTTAGTAGCGGGATTCTCTCCCCAAGACAGCATCACTCTGGCGATCACCCGCGGAAGCAGATTGGTGTCCGTTGCTTTTGCCGACAAGAAAGAAGATGCATCCTTGTCCGCCAAGATTTCATTGCGGAGCGCGATGTATTTCTCGCCATCGGCAGCGACCGCCTGCCCGAAAAGAGTTTCGAGCCGGTTTGACACACCCTGCGCCTGCGCTGTTTGCAGAAAACCCAAGACCGAAAAAAGAACGCCTGCGAGCATCGCGGTCCGCCTGATTTTCATGTTCATGGGCTCCGTTATAGAATCTAAAAAGTCACACCGGTTTCAGCCGCCCTGGTGTGCCATGTCCAGATAGAGCTTCACGCGCGACATCGGGGTTTCAGGGGTGACCGGGCTGCCGATGCTCATGACAAAGCGGTTGTCATTTTGGCGGCCGGACTGCGCCTGCCGTTTTATCTCGTCGCGCAACTGGGCGTCGGTGCCGTTTTGCAGCACGCCCACGGAATCCAGGTTCCCGAAGACCGTGCAGCGGCCCTTGACCCATTTGACCACATCACAGATATCAATGGTGAATCCTTTTTTGCTTTCCTCAAAGGCCAAGGCATCCGCACCGACGGACAGGATATGGTCCCATTTACCTTCCGGGGCACCGCAATAGTAATACACGCTCTTCATGCCCGCCGCACGGATCTCGCGGGTGATCTGTTTCAGGAAGGGAACATTCAGCCGGGCAAAGATATCCGGACTGACCATGTCGGTCAGGCATTCTTCGATCCAGATCACTTTTGCGCCCATGGCGGCGCGCGCCCGGATGCCGAACAGTGTGTTTTCCGTCAGGCGCTGGCAGGCGTATTCCACCAAGTCGGGACGGTCCACCGACATGGTCATCATATCCTCAAAGCCCCAGAGGCCATAACAGCACCACAACGATGAGGCCACATGGCCGAACGGCATCCGCTCCTGTCCGAACTCACGGATGCAGGCATGGGCCAGGTCACCCACCCCGCTGCTCCTGAATGCCGCAGGATCAAATGACTTTGATCCGGCCCATTCGCTCCGGCCGGCCGTGGCCGGGATGCGGCTGATCTCCGACAATTGCGCCGGGTCCGGGATCAAGGCATCGATCTCCTCGCGCGAGCAGGCGGGCTTGTCGCGGCGCACGGAATGCGGGGCATCGGCGATCCAGCCGCCCACCCGCGGCCGGGGGATCAAGGTCTTCTGGCCCGTCTGCCGGTTCAGGCGGTAAACCTCCGCCCCCTCCGTGACGATCGCGAGGTTGAGGCGCTCGGCACGGTTATAATAAGGCCGGATATGAAACCAGTCGGTCGGCAACTTGCCGAAAATGTCCCGCTTGAGTTCGAGCTGCGCCTCAAGATCCGGCGACTGTTCAACCCACCACGGTTTCTGCGTCAGCTGCGGCCAGTGATCGCGCGTGAAGATGCCTTCATAGCAGATGACCGCGGGAAATTCAGATGCGCCGTCTTCGGAAAACGCCGCCGCCATTTTTTCATGTCCAGTCATGATGCCAATCCCTTATTCCTTGACCAACCCGTCCCACAGCCGCTGCAGCAGCCAGCCGGGCACCTCATGCACCCGCGCCCTGGTTTTCTGGGTTTCCGTGATGAACAGCCGATCCCCATCCTCAATGAAATCAGGATAACTGATGCGGACGCCCCGGTCGGCCGCATAAAGGACCACTTCCGGCCGGCCCCAGACCAGCACCTTGCCGGCCGGCGTGTCGCGTTCCACGCCGCCCAGCAGCCAGACCGGATTCCGCCCCTCATAGCCCTTGCCGCTGTGGTTGTGGAACCAGTAAATATACCGGCCGGCATAGCGCCCTTCCGTGAGCTTGCGCACAAAATTCGCGGCTCTTGGATGATTCACCTGCGGCCCGCCGGGTCCGTAGGTCATGAACTCCGGCGCGGTCCACGTGTGTCCGCCATCCCGCGAATAGGCATGGCAAGGATGCCCGGCCACGGTGCGGTAGGTGCAGAAGAGCGCACCATCCGACAAAGCGGTGGGGTTCATCTCCTCCGCAATCGGGCCTTCGGGCGATGTCAGCCCTTTGTCGCCATCCGGCAAGGTTTCCCACTTCAATGCGGCGGGATCCGTTTCCGCCAGGATATTGGTGCATTTGAGCAGCCAGGATTCCGATTCCTCAATAAATCCCTCGCCGAACCGGCCGACCTTGGAAAAGCCCAGATACATCGCCTGCCCGGCCAACAACGGCTTGCCCACGCCCCAGAAGAAGCGCACCTTGCCGCCATACACATTGCGGCGGTCAACCCCCGTTTCACGCACGGGAATGTACCAGCGGTTGGTGGACCAGCTCCGGCCGTTGTCATCCGAGTATTTCATCGCGTATTCACCCAGCGTATCCACCCGGCGCTGCGCGTATGGCGTGCCGGCGGCCACCTCGCGCAGGTTCCGCGCGTTGTAGGTATAGAACACATAAATCCGCCCGCCCGGCGTGGCCAACGGCATGGCCCATGAGGCCTCCGGCCCATCGGAAGGCTCAATCGGCTGCAGCGGGCTCCAGGTCCGGCCATGGTCCATGCTGCGCGTGGACACCACATGCTGGCCGCCCTGCCCCTCCTCGCCACGGCCGGTGGTCATCACACACAGCCATGCGCCGTCCCCGGTCTTCACCACATACGGCTGGTCACAATACCCTTCGGACGGAATTTCAAACCCGTTGGCGATATCCCTTGGATCCTTGTCTGTCATTGGCGTCACCGGCTCCTTTGCCATCAAACCCGTGGCTGAAAAAAACAACCCGATGCTCATCATCATCCGACATATCTTCACGCGCACCTCCCGCCCCATCACATTGATCATGGATGCAACACTGTACCCAATCACGCGATTTTCCAAAAGGGCAAATTTTATTTGATTGCCAACCACACACGGCTTGTCGATGATCTTGACCACAAGGATCGTAACTACTCACCACGAAGAGCACGAAGGACACGAAAGGGGTGGAAATGGAGTTTGATACATTGTCAAACCATGTGATCGGATGCGCCATTGAGGTCCACCGTGTGCTCGGACCCGGGTTGTTGGAATCCACCTACGAACAGTGCTTGGCTTACGAGCTTGGCCAAGCTGGGATCGGTTTTAAACTTCAACAAGCGTTGCCTGTACAGTACAAGGGCATCAGGTTGGACTGCGGATACCGCGTGGATGTGCTGGTGCAAGACAAGCTCATCCTTGAACTGAAGAGCGTTGACGCCATTCTGGGCATACATCAGGCGCAATTGCTTACGTATATGAAACTTGCGGACATCAAGACCGGATTGCTGATCAATTTCAACGCTCCGCGTCTGAAGGCTGGTATCAGGCGTTTCGTCCTGTAACCACTTCGTGATTTTCGTGTTCTTCGTGGTGAAAAGAATATGCCGGCCATGAGCGGAGGGTGCTGAATAGTGACCAAGGATCAATTATGAAAATCACCTCTGACTGGCATATCCATTCGCGCAACTCCTGCGACAGCGCCTGCATGGAAATGGCAGAGCTCATCCGGCGGGCGAAAGAAGAAGGCATCACGGATTTCGGCATCACCGACCACCTGCACACCCCTTACAACTGGCCGGACATCGAGAACTCGCGGCAGGAGTATCTCGCCAGCCATCCTTCACCCCGCTTCCATTTCGGCATTGAGGTCAGCTGCGTCTCGCAATGGGAGATTGACGAGGTCAACCAGGGCAAACATGCCGAGCCTGTCTACGGGCTGCGCACCGGCGGGCCGGCGGGCGCGGAGCTGTCAATCGCATTGACGGCCGATGCCATGAAGCAGACGGGCATCGAATACGTGGTGGGCGGCTGCCACTGGCCCATGTATGTGCCGTGGGAGCGCGATGCCATCATCCGCGAATTCCACCGGCAGAACATGTTCCTAGCCACCCATCCGCTGGTCAACATCATCGCGCACCCCTGGTGGTGGCATGGCCATTGGGAAGTCGGCAACACGTATCCGGGCGACCCCTGGCTGGACGATTTCCGCAAGATCCCGACCCGCCTGCATGACGAGTTTGCCGCCGCGGTCGTCAAACACGGCAAGGCGGTGGAAATCAACCTGGCCGCCATGCTGCTGAACAAAACCTACCCGGAAACGTTTACCGGCCAGTATCTGGACTATCTGGCCCGGCTGAAGGCGCAGGGCGTCGTTTTCAGCATCGGCTCCGACTGCCACACCGCCCATTACGAGATCGATTTCAAGGAGTGCGGCCGGCTGCTGGACCGCATCGGCCTGCGCGATGAAGAGTGCTGGCGGCTGCCCAGCAGGGGGTAGAAGATGCGCCGTGCAAAGGGTTCGGGGTTCAGGATGGAAGTTAACTACGAAAGGCGCGAAATAACGCGAAAAACAGGAGCGGCTCACTCGGAGAGTTCGCCCTACCTACCGGGACAAACCAAGACACACGAACGCCCCATTCATTTTGCCTTGGCGAAATGCAACCTGCTTTTCCGTCCCCGCATTGGCAACTGAGATGCGAACAAACAAGGAGTGCATGATGAATCAGATTTCCCGCTGGATATTGATATTGTGCGGCTTATTGCTGGCGGCGGGCTGCGCCACCACCCCGCAAGGTCCGCAGACCTCGCAGCCCATCAAGTCCAAAGACCTCAGCCGCTATCCGCAAGTGGTCGTCATGGTGCAGGATCTGAACTGCCCCCTGTGCGCCACCGGCATCGCCGGGCAGCTCAGCATGCTCAAGGGCGTGAAGAACACGGCAACGGACCTGAAAACCGGCGCGGTCACCGTGACATTTGCAAAGCCGCACAAGCTGACGCAGCAGGATCTGAATCAGGCGGTGGCGAATGCGGGATTCACCATCAAGGAAATCCGCACGGTCAATCCGTAGTTGCGGGCACGGGCGCAGCCGCCGACTTGTTGACTGCAAACATCCGCTCAAGCGCGATGCGCGCCTTTTGGGCCTCAACCTCGTCCACCTTGACTTCGCCGGAAAGGTCTTCAAGGCACCAGAGGATTTTTTCCAGCGTGGTGCGTTTCATGTTGGGGCACACCATCCGCGGTCCGGCCATGTGGAACTGTTTTCCGGGATTTTCCCGGCGCAACCGGTGGATGATACCTTCCTCCGTGGCGATGATGAATTCTTGGTGCGACGACTCGCGGCAGAACGCCAGCATGCCCGCCGTGCTGGCCACGCGGTCCGCCAGATGCCGCACCGCGGCCGGGCATTCGGGATGGGTCACCAGCAGCGCGCCGGGATGCGCCCGCTTCGCGGCCTCCACCATCTCCGGCAGGATATGCTGGTGCGTAGGGCACCAGCCGTCCCAAGGGATGATGTCGCGGCCGGTCTGCTCCCGCGTCCAGTCCGCCAGGTTGCGGTCCGGCACAAACAGGACCGGCCGGTCCGCCGGCAGGCTGAGCACCACCGCCGGCGCATTGGAGCTCGTGCAGCAGATGTCGGATTCCGCCTTCACCGCCACGGTGGAATTGACATAACAGACAACGGCCGCGCCAGGATGGCGCGCCTTGGCCTGCCGCAAGCCGTCCGCGGTCACCATGTCGGCCATCGGACAACCCGCCGCCGTGTCCGGCATCAGCACCCGCCGCGCGGGATTGAGAATCTTGGCCGTCTCGGCCATGAAATGCACGCCGCAGAACACAATGACATCCGACGTGGTCGCCGCCGCCTTGAGCGACAGCTCCAGCGAGTCGCCCACAAAATCGGCCACATCCTGCACATCGGGCATGGTGTAGTTGTGGGCCAGGATCACCGCATTGCGCTCGCGGCACAGCGCATGGATTTTCTCAATCAAGGTCTGCATGGTTTTTCCGTTCCGCCTCCCTTGCTGTCAAAATACTGAAAAGTCATTTTTCCCGACATGTATTTTTTGAAAAATTCGCGTTTTGAAAAAGGCATCCGGGGCGCGCCGGGGGCCAATATCCGCAGCAGACGGACGCAAAACCTAGGAAAGAACGGTCGGGACGGAGCCCGACCCTCCAGAAAATTTAGCAGCCGGCACAAGTTTTACACACTGGAGACGGCCTCTGTGCCGTCCGTGGCAAAGGTAAATGATTGCCGTGCTGCACAAGCCGCGTCTTTTACATACCGAATCTCTAGCGCAAACGGTATGAGCCGCGCGGCCTGCGGCAGGTGGCGTGTCTTTTCGCGCCATCATGGTCCCAGTGGGTTTTTCGGATAGGCTCTTAGCCAATACCTTCAAACAGCACTGTGGAAAGATAGCGCTCGCCCGAGTCCGGCAGGATCACCACAAAGGTTTTTCCGGCAAATTTTTCATCGCGCGCCAGACGCAAAGCAGCCGCCACGGCCGCGCCGCTGGAAATGCCGGACAAAATCCCCTCCTCGGTCGCCAGCCGCCGCGCATGGTCAACCGCATCCGCGCTGGTCACCTGCTCCACGCAGTCCATGATGGAGAAATCCAGTATGTCAGGAATGAAACCCGCGCCAATCCCCTGGATCTTGTGCGGCGCCGGCTTCAGCGGCTGGCCGGCAAGCTTCTGGCTGATCACCGGGCTTTCCGCCGGCTCCACCGCCACGGCCACGATCCGCTTATGCTTCACGTTCTTGAGATAGCGCGCCGTGCCGGTGAGGGTGCCGCCGGTGCCCACGCCGCACACCAGCACATCCACGGCGCCGTCGGTGTCGTCCCATATCTCCGGGCCCGTGGTCTGCTCATGGATCGCGGGATTGGCCGGGTTTTTGAACTGCTGCGGCAGGAAATAACGCTTCGGCTCGGCGGCCGCCATCTCCTCGGCCCGCCGCACCGCGCCGGCCATGCCCTCCGCGCCCGGCGTAAGGATCAGCTTCGCGCCGAAGGCCGCCAGCACCCGCCGTCGCTCCACGCTCATGGTGTCCGGCATGGTCAGCGTCAGCGCATAGCCGCGCGCCGCCGCCACATACGCCAGCGCAATGCCGGTGTTGCCGCTGGTCGGCTCGATGATCTCGATCCCCGGCTTGAGGACCCCGCGCTTTTCCGCGTCCCAGACCATGGATGCGCCGATACGGCACTTCACGGAATAGGAGGGGTTGCGCCCCTCCACCTTGACCAGCACCGTGGCGCGGCAATCCGCCGCCATCCGGTTCAGCTTGATCAAGGGCGTATGGCCAATGGATTGCGAATTATCCGGATACACCTTGCTCATATACCGCCTCCTTGCTCGAAAAGATCCTTCAACTTTGCCGTCACCATATCCTCATCCCGCCCTTCCGCAATGATTTTCACCCTGGTCCCCTCGGTTGCACCGAGGGTCAGCAGCTGCATGATCGAACAGGCATCCGCCTCCTTGCAGTTGGCACACACGATGCGGACGGTCGAGTGATGCGCATTGACGATCTTCACCATATCAGCGGCAACCCGCAGATGCAATCCATGCTCGCACTTAACCACCGCATTGCCTGTTTTCATGGCCTGCCTCCTTTCCCGGGTTGCCATGCCGGGAACACGGCTCCCGGCATTCGACCGCCACACAAACGGATACTCACGCCGTCGCTTTTTTCAGCGCCTGGTCCACATCCGCCTTGATGTCCTCCACATCCTCGATGCCCACGGAGAACCGGATGTAATCCGCCGTCACCCCCGTGGCGCGCTGTTCCTCTTCGGTCAGCTGCTGGTGGGTAGTCGAAGCCGGATGGATCACCAGGCTCTTGGCGTCACCGATATTCGCCAGGTGCGACAGCAGCCTGACCGAGTTGATGAAAGTCTTGCCGGCCTCCACGCCGCCTTTGATGCCGAAGCCGACCAAGCCGCCAAACCCCTTCTTGAGATACTTCACGGCATTCGCATGGCTCGGATCACCCTCCAGCCCCGGATACGTCACCCAGCTCACCGCCGGATGTTTCTTAAGCCAGCGGGCCATCTCCAAGGCGTTTTCCGAATGCCGCGCCTGGCGCAGCGTGAGTGTCTCCGTGCCCAGCAGCAGCTGGTGGGAATTGAACGGGCTGATCGCCGCGCCCAGGTCGCGCAGCAGCGAAACGCGGATCTTCACCGCCAGCGCGATGTTGCCCGCGCCGGGCACATTGCCCAGCGCATCCCAATAGACGAGCCCGTGGTAACCGGGATCCGGCTCCGTGAACTCGGGGAATTTGCCATTGTTCCATTTGAAGTTGCCGGAATCCACAATCACCCCGCCCAGCGATGTGCCATGCCCGCCGATATACTTGGTCGCGGAGGTCGTCAGCACATCCGCGCCGTAATCAATCGGCTTCACCAGTCCGACGCCCACCGTGTTGTCCACGATCAGCGGAATCCCCGCCTCGTGGGCGATTTTGGCAATCGCCTCGAAATCGGGCACATCCAGCTTGGGATTGCCGATGGTCTCGATATAGATGGCGCGGGTCTTCGGCGTGATCGCCGCGCGGAACGCGGCCGGACTGCGCGAATCCACAAAACGCGCCGTGCGCCCCAGCCGCGGGAACGTGTAATGGAAAAGCTGATAGGTGCCGCCGTAGAGGTTGTTCCCCGCCACGATCTCATCACCCAGCCGCGTGATGGCCAGCAGCGCATACGTGATGGCGGCCATGCCGGACGCCACCGCCAGCGCCGCGGTCCCGCCTTCAATGGCTGCGATCCGCTGCTCCAGCACATCGGTGGTCGGGTTCATCAGGCGCGTGTAGATGTTGCCGAACTCCTTGAGCGCAAACAAATTCGCCGCATGTTCCGCGCTTTTGAACACATAGGACGTGGTTTGATAAATCGGAACCGCCCGCGATCCGGTCGTCGGGTCCGGCTGCTGCCCTGCGTGAAGACTGATTGTGCTTAACCCCTGCATGACACTATCCTCCATTTATGTTTTCGTTTTTTCCTGACACCTAAAATGCATAAGACCTGGGAACCTGCGGCATCTCCACCTTGGCTTTCTGCCGCATGGCGAGCTGTTCGAGCGTGACCCCCGCAAGGGTGCGCTCGATGGCCATGGCCACATCGCACCACACATCGCGCGTGGCACAACAGGCCGCACGATTGCAGTGCGACGCATCCGCCACACAATCCACCGGCGCCAACGACCCTTCCAGCGCGGTGACCACCTCCAGCGCCGTTATGCCGGCCGGCGACCGGGTGAGCTCATATCCGCCATGCGGCCCCCGCACCGCCTTAAGCAAACCGGCGGTTTTCAAACCGGCGATCAGCACCCGGATGTACTTGGCTGAAATCCCCTGCCTTTTGGCAATCTCATCCACCAGGACAGGTCCAGCGCCGAACTGCAATGCCAGTTCCACCATGACCCGCAACCCATACCGCCCTTTTGTGGACATCTTCACGTCCGGTTACTCCTTTAAACAGCATCCCGGAGGATGCAGGTTGATAGGCTGTAGCCTGTTAGACTATTAGGAAATCGAAACATTTCTACTTCACCTGCCAATTCTCCGGCTCCCATCCGTGTCCATCTGTGTGATCAGTGGGCCGTTCCTTAAATCCACCGCATTTTTGGCGATTAAACCGGAATCATTATTATTTGTCAAGTGTTTCGATTAAAATGCTTATCTTTTAAACAATAAGAGAGGGAAATAGGGTTCGGGGTTCAGGACGGAGATTAACTACGAAAGGCGCGAAATAACGCGAAAAAGAAAATATACCAACGGATTGCCGGGCATTTTCTAGCCCGCAGGGAACCAACGCAAAAGCTCCTTGGCAACGAGTTCGTGGCCTGTCCGGTTCGGGTGATTGCTCCACGAAAGCGTGTCCGTCAGGTCGCCGGTCGCGGCATAGGCCTGGAAGGCGGCAAAACTGTCAGACAGCCCGATGGCGTTTTCAGCGGCCAGCCGGCGGATCTGGGCGGCGTGCTCCGCAAGGAGTCCCTTGTCCGCGCCCGCATAAGACGGCGCCTGCGTCATGTCCGGCGTCGGGGTGAGCAGGATCATTGCGGCCCCTGCCGCAAGCCCCAGCCGGATCATGCGCGTCCACGCCGTATGGGCGGTTTCAAGGCCGATGCGCCGGTCGTTCAAGCCATAGTCGATCATGATGACGTCCGGCCGGTGGCCGAGCACTTCCCTCTCGAAGCGCGCGGCACCCTGCTCCGAGTTCTCGCCGCCGATCGCCGTCACGATCACGTTGACCACGGCATACGGGAAACGGTGCTTCAAGCCAACATGGAGCAGGTGCGGATAGGCATTCAGGCTGTCCACCATGGGCGTTGCAAAATACCCGGCCGGGACGCTGTGCCCGTGGCAAACGATGTTGACGGTCCGGTTCTCGGGCCAATGCGTTTTGAGAATCTTCGTGATACTGCCAAGATAGGATGATTGTTCAGCCATGCTCATATTGTTCCTTAATTATGCGGACGCCAAGCCCGCCCATGTGCTCCTTGAAAAACATCGTTATCTGTAGAAAGTTAGAACTTAATTTTCCGTCACGCAACAGCTATTTGCCGGGGGCGGAACCGCCCCTTTTCCCACCCTAACGCTCTTGGTCATCATCCTTGGTGTATTTCCGGAAAAGATCGTATAACGCATACAAGGCGTATATCCCCCCTGCGATGAACAAGCCCGACAACACGCGGCCAAAAACACCCGTAAAACAAACACTTCTCGAAGGAATGGAAAACTCGCCACGCCAAAACATTACAATACCTTTGTACAAAATAAAGATACCGGCCACGAGGCTGGCTATAACAGTAGCAAGATTCCACCTAACAAAATTTGCGAACGATCGCCTCATAAACACCTACATGCACGTTTCTGCATTTCCCATTTCAGTCAGGAACTCCTGTATCTTCCGGCGGATGTGCGACGACGGAACTGTTTGTCGCAACACAGGGTCTGATCACAATAGGATTTTTCTTGTTCATTTTGCGGCAAAGCTGGTTAAACCTGATAGACATTTGCCTATAAAAGTCGCCACGAGAATCCGGACTCCTCAAATACCGCAACGCAGAATCATATGCCAAGTCATCTTCACCAAACTCCATAGCCCAGAGCGCAATACATTCCACAACCTTCGGATACTGGGTGACGTCTTTTTCGTTGGCAATTATATGAAACTGCTCCTTGCTGAGAGGATAGCTTCCAGGATAGGACAGCCACTGGCGTAGCAGTTCCCCTCGCTCGGGGAGAAGCGTATCCACCACCTGAATGGTGCTTGTGACCGCTTCAACAAATGGCAGCGACTGTTTGTGTTGTTCGGCCTCCAGGTGGCATTTGACAATCAACTTATATGTGCCCACGGGAAGAAGCCGGGGGAAAAACGACCGATGCACAGCCACGACCCGAGGATAGTCTCCAAAGCGAATTGTATTATGCCTCGATTTTTCGACATACCAATCATCTGACAAGACTGATTTGCCACCACCATCAGCCGTCACCAACGAAACCTCAATGGCAGGTCCACCGGGTTCCGGGAACCGCACCGTCGGAAATTTTGGTAAAATATATATAAAATCTGCGGTCCTGACACACACAGGGGTCGGCCGGTTGACCAAGAATTCCGGAGCAAGCGTCAGCGTCACGGCAAGTCGTTGCGCTCTGTTCAGAAAAAACATATTCTTTTCAGAATCAAACTGAGCATAACTGACATCGACTTTGGGAGTAAAAAGCTCCTCTAAACGACCACTGTAAACACGTGGTGCTGGCGACGAAGAATCCCTAATGCTTTCTTCTTGAATCATCTGCCGCACAGCATCGCCGCTTGATGAGGAAACAAAACCTACCACATTGGTTGAGAACTTACACTCGAGGGAACCCGTCTTCGCAACCTGCTGAATGAGATCAAGCACCGAAACGTCTTTCGCCGAAAGCGTGATCCTCGTGGGATCTTTGGCCGTTGGTTTCTCTATAACATAAAAGCCAACCCTGACATTTGAAAGGTTGGTTGACGCTTCGCAAATCCGGGTGGCCAAATCTTGGCAGACATCGATCAACGATGCATTCGTGTAGTCGCTCGCGCGAACCTGAATCGTTTGAAGTATTTTCTGCAGATAAAGCGGGTCCGGCGGTGGCGGTGGCTGCTTATCGCCGCTTGATGAGGAAACAAACCATACGGTGTCGGTTGAAAATTCGCATCCGAGGGAACCCAGTTTCGCGATCTGCTGGATGAGGTCAACCATCGTGACATCCTCCACACAAAGGGTGATTTTTGTGGGATCCTTGGCCGTCGGCCTCGCTACATTACGGAAGCTGACCTTGATTTTTGAAAAGTTGGTTGACGCTTCGTTAATCCGCCATGTCAAATCCTGACAGATGTCATACAGCTCCGCCTTCCTGTAGTAGATACTGGGAATCCGAATTGTTTGAAGCGTTTCCTGTATCGACAATTTCCTACCCTGATCCGACGGCGCATCCTGGCTCGCGCGAGCGCCCCGCCACGGGACATTCGCTATCAACAGCAGGATCGTTAAGGAAAAATAAAGACGCATCGCGCTCCTTTCATGGCAGGCCTTCGACACTCCCTTCAATACTGCCGGGCAGTTTAGAAAGGGATTTCAAGCTTTGCAAGCGCTTGTTTTTCAGATTCCAAAACAGGACGCGACGTCCGCAAAGAAAAGGCGGAAAAGTTAACTACGAAACACGCCAAAATCGCGAAAAAGAAAATACATGGATAGCGGTCTGAAATCATTTTGCGCCGGGCAAAATGAGCCTGTCGAATCGGTCGAACTGAAATGTAACCGCTCTGAGGCTTTCCTGAACACCGAACCCTGAACCCTACTTCCTATTAATTAATGCGGATGATGGTGCCGCAAACTATGCGGGCGTTCCAGCCCGTGCGCCTGCATCAGCTCCTCATTGTTCAGCAGCTCCACCGTAGGCCCTTCGGCCACAATCCGCCCGGCATCCATGACCATGACCCGGCTGCACACCTCAACCACCAGCTCCAGGTCGTGCGTGGCGATAATCCGGGTGTGTTCAAAACCCTGAAGGAGCCCGATCAGGCGGCGGCGCGCCCGCGGATCGAGGTTCGAGCTCGGCTCATCCATCACGAGCACATCCGGCGCCATGGCCAGCACCGTGGCGATGGCCACGGCCCGCTTCTCGCCCGCCGACAGCTTGTGGGGCGGACGCCCGCGCAGGTGCACCATGCCCACACGTTCCAGTGCCGCCACGGCCCGCTGCTCCACATCCGCATCCGGCAATCCCATATTCAGCGGCCCGAACGCGACGTCCTCGAAAACCGTGGGCATGAAGAGCTGGTCGTCGGGATCCTGGAATACCAACCCCACGGCGCGGCGGGCGGAAGCGACCGTGTCCCGCGTCAACGGCATATCGCCAATCCGCACCTCGCCCTGCGCCGGCGCAAGATAGCCGTTCAGGTGCAGGAGCAGCGTGGACTTCCCCGCCCCGTTGCCGCCGATGATGCCGACCGCCTCGCCATGCGTGATGCGGAACGACACGCCGCGCAGCGCCTCGGCCCCGCCCGGATACGCAAAAAAAACATCCCGCGCCTCGATCACATGATGACTCATAATCCCGCCCCCGTAAAAATGCGGCCCAGCCCGTCCGCCAAGTTCCACAGCCGGGCCACCACGAAAAAGGCAACCCAGCCGACCAGAAATGCGATATCCCTGCCGCCCACGCCTGCGGGCCGCATCACGCGGATGCGGCCGTCAAAGCCCCGCGCGACCATCGCCTGGTAAACCCGCTGCGCCCGGTCCATCGAACGCAGCAACAGATGCCCCACCAGCGAGGCATAGGTGCGGAACCGCAACGGCCGGCCCATGGACCGGAGCTCGACGCCGCGCATCATCCGCAAGCCCTCGCCAGTGATCACAAACAGATACCGGTAGAGCAGCTGCAATTGGACCGCAAAGACCTTTGGCAATCCCATCCGTTCCAGCCCGGCACACAGCCGGTGGATGCCCGTGCAGGCCACGAGCGCCAGCGCGGCACCCACTGTCAGGGCAAAGCGCACCGCAATGGAGGCAAACGACAGCCATCCGCCCGAAATGCCATGTCCTCCCAGCGACATCACCACCTGCCGGTCAAGAAACGGGTTAAAGATGCCCACCGCCAGCGCAAACGGCGAGGCGATCAGAAGCTTGCGCAGGATGTACCCGAAAGGGATGTTGCCGGCCGCCATGAGCGCAAACGGATAAAGGAAAAAAGGCATGAGCGCCGACAGCTCGTAACGGGGGAAAGACATCACCGCGACAATAAAGGCCAACGTGGCGAGCGCCTTCACCCGTGCATCGAGGCGGTGCACGGGAGAGTCCATGCGTCCGAGCTCATCCATGCGCCCGACTTCAATATAATGGCCAAAACTCATTTGCAAAAATACTCCCAATCTAATCAGCTTGCGGCACGGCGCTTGAGACCGTACCCGATCAATCCCGCCAAGAACAACGTCATCAACCCACCCACAAGGCCGGCAACGGATGTGCCGGCACTCACCGCAGGCCACTGGCCCGGCGGCGTTGCAGAAGCTTCGGGCCTTGGCGCATCAGCCTTGGATTTGAAAGCATAACCGGGAAGAATTGCGGTTTTTTCCTGAACACCTGCCAGCGCCTGATGAACACCGTCACGTGGAGCGCCGGATCCCACATTGCCGTTCATCTTGGCCATGGCCCACTCCAGACCATCGGGATGCGTCGAAGCCAGCCAGCTCACGCCGCCGCCCACGATCACCGCAGCGACCAGGAGGCCAACCATGACCCGACGCAAACCGCCCGCATCACGCCCCATTGCCACGGGTTCAGGCATGGCCGCCGGCCGCGCCCGCAAGACAAACGACACCACGGTTGCTGTCACCAACCCCTCGACAACGCCGATGGCAAGGTGGATCGGCTGCATCAACAGGACGAACGTCCGGAAAGGCAGATCGGTGATCCCGGACAGCGTGGTTTCCATCACCACACCGAACGCGCCCAGCTGCAGGCCCGCAACCGCGGCCAGCATGGCGCCGATCCACAACCGGGGCCCGCCCTGCGCGTCCCGCACGACCGGCCTGTAAATGAGCGGATAGGCGATGAAGGCGGGAAACACACCCAGATTGAAGATGTTGCAGCCCAGGGCCAGCAATCCGCCGTCGGCAAAGAACAGCGCCTGCACGGTCAACACGGACGCGATGACCAGAAACGCCGCATAAGGCCCCAGCAGGATGGCCAGGATCATGCCGCCGCCCAGGTGCCCACTCGAACCGGTGACGGGAATCGAGAAGTTGATCATCTGCTCCGCAAAAATGAACGCGCCCAGCACGCCCATCATCGGGATCATCCGGTCATCAAGGGCCCGGCGGACTTTCCGCGCGCACCACGCCATCAACCCCGCACTCGCCGCCCACATGGTGCCGCCCACTGCCGGTGAAACCAACGCATCTGCCATGTGCATATTTCCGGGTCCTCCACGCGCCGTGCATCCTGTTTTTAAAAATCGTCACCGGTGGTGGTCACGGTCAGCTTCCCGTGCTTGACGCCCCTGGCGGCGATCAGGCAATCCGCAACCTTTTTCACTGCATCCGCCCGTCCCCGGACGGCCAGCACTTCCATGCAGTTGTGATGGTTGAGATGGACGTGCAGCGTGGCGATGATCACATCATCATGGTCGTGCTGGATGTCGGTCAACAGCGCCTGAATATTGCGCTTGTGATGGTCATAGACCAGCGTCACCGTGCCGGCGATCTCGCCCGCATCCATCCGGCCATGATGCTCAACCAGCTGTGCGCGCACCATGTCGGCCACGGCCTGCGACCGGTTCGCATACCCTTTCGCCCTGACCATCTTGTCCAGCTGATGCACCAGGTCCGACGGCATGGACAGACTGAAACGGCTCAATGCATGTGCTTTCATCGTGTTACCTCTTTAAAACAACGTAACACAACGAAACGCGCCGCGTCAACCGCCGTGTTTTATTTGGAGGAGGTGAAGAGGAGATTTTCTCGAAAAGGCGGGATAATCCCATTTACGCTAGAGATTGAGTACAAAGTTCCCGGGCAAAGAACGGTCGGGACGGAGCCCGACCCTCCAGAAAACTTAGCAAACGGCATGAGTTTTACACTGGAGGGACGGCCTCTGTGCCGTCCGTAGCAAAGGTGAATGATTGCAGTGCCGCACAAGCCGCGTCTTTTATATACTGAATCTCCAGCGTAATGGTATTATCTTCCTGCCTTATGTCACGGGTGAAGCAAGCTTTTGCCTCCTGCGGGGTCCCGACCTCAACGAGTCGGGACCGCAGGGAGGCCCAGAAGATCGGCGTTCGGAGACCGCCTCCCACATTCCGGATGAAATTCCGCGCAAAACATTCCGTCTCTGTTATCCATGGCGAACAGTTGCAGTGTCTACTTCAGCGGGATGGTGGCGGAGGCGCCCCAGCACAGGGAGGTCGACGAGACATTCCAGAGGCACTCGCGGACGGTCATAGATTTGGAGACCATGTCGATGACGCCCACCTGAAACGAGAGCTTCTTTTCATCCGGCCCGGAAACGTTGCCCCGCATGGGGGAATCCACCCGGAACGCGCGGATGGCGGCACGCCGGTCCGGACTGGTCCACGTGTAGAACTCATTGAAATTCTCATTGCCGTGGAAATAGGCCTTCACATTCGGATGCGCCTTCAGGAAGGCGCCCAGCTCGTTCTGTTCGATCGTGCTCGGCGCATCCGTGGTGGTCCCGTCCTGCAACTGTTCGGCAACCATATTCTCGAACTTATCCACCGCATTGATGTCATGCCTGCCATTGGGGTTGGTCAAGTGCTTGGATTCGATATCCGGCTGGTCATGCGTGAAGAGCAGGACCGGCGTGTTGGAGCTCACGGTCTTCAAATCATCCGCCAGCCATGCCCGCGCCTCGGCATCCGGCCACAGGTTGATGAAGGCCAGATGCACACCCTTGATATTGCGCGAGTAGTTGACCTTATCCGTGGCATAGTTATAGGTGCTTTGGGTCCGGGGCTTGGCGGGCTTCATCATGAGATTATAAATCTCAGCCATAGCGGTGGCATCAATGCGCGGATTCAGCCGCCGGTAATAGCCGATGGCATTGCTGACATCGTGGTTGCCCGGCAGCAGGAAGATGGCCAGGGCCCGGCCGACCGGGTCCTTGAGGGTAAGCCCGTCAAGATAATCCGCCTTGAACTGCTGCCAGGACGCGGAGGCGCTCTGAATGGACCGGTGGGCTTCCTGGCGGTTGGCGATGTCGCCGGAGTTGACCAGAAAATCGATCCCGCCGATTTTCTGCCCCGCCATCGCGCCCCCATCCTTGGGCAATGCCGCACCGGCCAGCGCATTGATCTGCGCCACCATGGCCTTGTTGACCACATGCGCATCCACATCGCGGCCGCCCCTGAACAAGGGCCGGGCCACGCCGTAATGCGAATCGGACGTATACACAAACTGGACAATCGCGGGCGCGGTATCCGCCGGCTTTTGCGCCGGCGCGCTGCAGCCGACCGACAGAAGGATGAAGGTTGACAGGCTGTAGACTGCTAGACGATTAGGAAATCCGAACATTCTGCTCCTTTTCACTTTCATAATATGGCATGGGTTTTTGTGCCGGGCAAGGCGGATTGGTAAGGAAAGAGTATTAACTACGAAATACGCCAAAATCGCGAAAACGAAAACGGAAAGATCAACCACGGCTCAGCCGGAGGCTTCGCCCCACCTGTTTACCCAGAGGTGATTTCAGATTTAAAATTTCATATTTCAAATGGCAGGGCGAGGCGTCCCTGCCTTCATGCGGCAGCGGGTGCATAGCCCCCGCTGTACTTAGAGCCAGTACAGCAGGCGCTACGTGCCTGCTGCGCTTCTGTCGATCAATGTTTGCCGACTCCTCCCGAAAATGCAAAAAATATGTTGTCCCTGTTTTTTCCACATGTGCTATGATCGGGCCAATTGCTATTCAACATGGAGCATGATGCGCATGAAAAACCTCCTCTGCATTGGCGCCGGATATGTGGGCGGGCCGACCATGGCCATGATCGCCTGCAAATGTCCCGAGTACCGGGTCACGGTTGTGGACATCGATGCCGAGCGCATCCGCGCCTGGCAGTCGGACCACCTGCCGATCTACGAGCCCGGCCTCGACGGCCTGGTCAAGACCGCCTTGAACCGCAACCTGTTTTTCTCCACCGACATCAACGGCGGCATTGAAAACGCCGACATCATCTTCGTCAGCGTCAACACGCCCACGCAGACCTTCGGGCAGGGCGCCGGCCGCGCCGCGGACCTGCAGTACTGGGAAAAGACCGCGCGCGCGATCCTGGCGCGCGCCAAGTCGGACAAGATCGTCGTGGAAAAAAGCACATTGCCCGTGCGCACGGCCGAAGCCATGGAGCGCATCCTGAAGACCGGCGGCGCCGGCGTCCATTTCGAGGTGCTGTCCAACCCGGAGTTCCTCGCCGAAGGCACGGCCGTCCGCGACCTTGAGAACCCCGACCGCGTGCTCGTCGGCGGGCACGACACGCCCTCCGGCCGCCGCGCCACCGCCGCGCTGGTGGACATCTACGCCCACTGGGTGCCGCGCGACCGGATCCTGACCACCAACGTCTGGTCGAGCGAGCTCTCCAAGCTCGCGGCCAACGCGTTCCTCGCCCAGCGCATCAGCTCCGTCAACAGCCTCTCCGCGCTGTGCGAGCGCACGGAGGCCGACATCAGCGAGGTGGCCCGGGCCATCGGCATGGACAAGCGCATCGGCCCGCACTTCCTGAGCGCCAGCGTGGGCTTCGGCGGCTCCTGCTTCAAGAAGGATATCCTCAACCTGGTCTACCTCTGCGAGCACTACGGGCTGCCCGAGGTTGCCGCCTACTGGGAGCAGGTCGTGCGCATGAACGAGTACCAGGAGGACCGTTTCGTCCAGCGCATCCTCACGGCCATGTTCAACACGGTGGCCGGCAAGCGCATCGCCGTGTTCGGGTTCGCGTTCAAGGCGGACACGGGCGACACGCGCGAGAGCCCGGCCATCCGCGTGGTGCGCGCGCTCGTGGAGGAACGGGCGGCGGTCGTGGTGACCGATCCCCAGGCCCTGAAGAATGCCCGCCGGGACCTGGCCGACCTGGGGGACAAAGTGATCTTCGAGGAGGACCCCATGAAGGCGGCCGAAGAGGCGCACGCCATCGCCCTGCTCACCGACTGGCCTGAATATGCGCGGCTGGACTACCGGCGCATCCATGACCGCATGATCAAGCCCGCATTCATCTTCGACGGCCGTAACCGGCTCAAACACCGGGAACTGTTCGACATCGGCTTTGACGTCCACGCCATCGGCAAGACGCCCCTGTCGCACCTTTAGAGCCTACTCCACGGTCACGCTCTTGGCTAGATTGCGGGGCTGGTCAATGGGGCAGCCGCGGATCCGCGCCACATGATAGGCAAACAGCTGGAGCGCCACCGTTGTGACAACCGGCGCGGTCAAGGGCGAACACTCCGGCACATGGATCACATGGTTGACATGGGACGCGGTTTCAGTGTCACCCTCCGCCACGACGCCAATCACCGGCGCCTGGCGCGCGCGGCACTCCTGGACGTTGCTGACCATCTTCTGCCGGCTGGCCATGTCATTCATCAGCGCCAGCACGGGGACCGACTCGTCCAGCAGGGCGATCGGCCCATGCTTGAGCTCCGCCGCTTGATAGCCTTCGGCATGGATATAGCTGATCTCCTTGAGCTTCAGCGCACCCTCCATGGCAACGGGATACATGCAGCCGCGGCCCAGGAAGAAGAAATCCCGGGCCTGCGCATAGTGCCCGGCCACCGCGCATATTTCGTCATTCCGCGCCAGCACCGCCTTGACCAGATCGGGGATCCGGCGGATTTCCGCGCAAATTTTCAACCCGTCCTGGTACGACAGGCGGCGGCACCGCCCGATTTTGAGCGCCATCATCAGCAGCACCGCCAGCTGGCAGGTGAACGATTTGGTCGAGGCCACGCCGATCTCCGGCCCGGCATGCAGGTAAACCCCCCGCCCCGTCTCGCGGGCGATCGTCGAGCCCACCACGTTGCACACGCCCACCACCACCGCGCCCTTCTGCCGGGCTTCGCGCACGGCCGCCAACGTGTCGGCGGTCTCGCCGGACTGGCTGATGGCCACCACCATGTCATTGGGACGGATGATCGGGTTGCGGTACCGGTATTCCGCCGCCTGCTCGACCTCGGTGGAGAGGTCAGCCAGCTCCTCAAAGTAATATTTTCCGACCATGCCCGCGTGCAGCGACGTGCCGCAGGCCACCACCACCACGCGCCGGATGCCGGAGAGCTCGCGCGGCGTGAGCGACATGCCCGACAGGGTGGCCGTGGCCATGCCATCATCCAGACGGCCGCTAATGGTGTTCCGTAGGGCCTCCGGCTGTTCATGGATTTCCTTGAGCATGAAATGCTCGTACCCGCCCTTCTCGGCGGCGCCCGCATCCCAGTCCACCTGCGCGATTTCGCGCGACACGGGAACATTGTGGATGTTGCGGATGTCGGCGCCCGATGCCCGGACCACCGCCACATCGTCATCATCCAGGTAAATGACCTGCCGCGTGTGGGCAATGATGGCGGAGACATCGCTCGCCACGATCGTCTCGCCGTCGCCGATGCCGATCACCAGCGGGCTGCCCTTGCGCGCCACGACCATCTGATCCGGCGCATCGGCGGACACCACGGCAATCCCGTAGGTGCCTTCGACATGTTTGAGCGCGGCGCAAACCGCCTCGAAAAGGTTCCCTTTATAGAGCTCGCCGATCAGATGGATCAGCACCTCGCTGTCGGTCTGCGACTGGAACGTGTGCCCCTTGGCGACCAGCCGGGCCCGCAGGGAGACGTAATTTTCGATGATCCCGTTATGCACCATGGCCAGCCGTCCGCCCTGGTCGGTATGCGGATGCGCATTCGCCGCCGTGGGGCCGCCATGCGTGGCCCACCGCGTGTGGGCCACCCCGATGTGCGCCGAATTACGGAAGGCCTCGTCCCATTGGGTGTAGACGTTCTGCTCCAGCTCGCGGACCTTGCCTGAGTTTTTCAGGATATGCAGCGCGCCGCCGGCGACCAGCACGATGCCGGCCGAATCGTACCCGCGGTATTCAAGCCGCTTGAGCCCGTTGATCAGCACATCGGCCGCGCCCTTGTTCCCCACATAACCCACAATACCGCACATGGCTCACCTCGTTATATCCATACTGACCACCGCCCCGGGCAATGTGGTCGTGCCCGGCCACAATTTCCGCCCTGGATAGATGCTGGTGTGGATGCCGGTATGCACATGGTCACCCATGACGGTCCCGAATTTCCGCCGGCCCGTGTTCACCAGTTTCCCACCCACCATGGAGCGGTGGGACATGCCGTCATGCCGGAAATTCGCCGTAATCGTGCCCGCCCCGAAATTCACCGCCTCGCCAATGACCGAATCCCCGCAGTAGCTCAGGTGGCCGATGCTGGTCCGGGCCATGATAATGGAATTCTTGATCTCCACCGCCTGCCCGATATGGCAGCCATTACCGATGCTCGTGTTTCCCCTCAGGTAGCAGTTCGGGCCGATCTTGCAGTCGTCCCCCACCACCACGGTGCCTTCAACATAAACACCCGGCAATATCCGCGAGCGCGGGCCCAGGAGCAGCGTCCCATCGATGTGCACGCCATCGGAAATCCACGCGCCATTCGCCAGCGTCAGCGCCGCAGCGATCTGCCCGACTGTGACGGCTTCACCCTCCAGCCGATACCCGGCGTAATCCTTGAGCATGAGCTCGTTCACTTTCAGGACATCCCATGGATAGGCAATGAGAAAGGTCTCCGCATCGGCGGGAATCGAAGGCAGCTTCAGCCCGGCAGGGTCGAATACGCCAGTCCAAGCCAGCATCACATCCGCCGCATTACGGACCGCAACGGGCCCATCCGTCTTCAACAGGGCGCTGAGCATGGCCCGGGAAAGCCAGGCATCCCCCCTCACAAACAGGGTGCGCGCATCACCGTCATCCGGGTCCCCGAACCCGGCATCCTTGAAAACCTCCTGCTGCACTTCCGCCAGAAGCCGGTTGCCCACGCGGCAGGCCGCCAGCGGCCGGGTGCAAGTCAGCGGCTGGCAGGTTTCAGGAGCGCCGGCATCCAGAAGCATTGCTTTCATACGCCCAGGTCCTCCTGCACCGCCGCGCCCAGCGCATCAATCCAGCGCGCAACCTGATCCGCCCGGCGCGCCTCGACCAGGATGCGAATCTTGGGCTCGGTGCCCGAATAGCGCACATTCATCCGGCCCTCCTGCCCGAGGTCACGGGTGCATGCGTCCATGGTTTTCACCAGATTCGGCAGGGTTTCAAGCGGCTTGCGCTGCTTGATTTTCAAACTCACCAGCCGCTGGGGATATTCCGACATGCACTCCGCCAGCTGTGCGAGGGTGGCGCCTTTGCGCCGCATCAGCCGAAGCACCTGCAGCGCCGTGATGATGCCGTCGCCCGTGGTGGCATAGTCCATCAGGATCACATGCCCGCTCTTCTCGCCGCCGACATTCGCGCCCGTCTGGCGCATGCGCTCGATCACCTGGCGGTCGCCCACGTCCGTGACATCCACCCGGATGCCCGCGCGCGCCATGGCCTCATGCAAACCCATATTGCTCATGGTGGTGACCACCAGCGCGTCATGCGCCAGCTGGCCGCGCGATTTGAAATCGAGCGCACACATGGCCAGGATGCGGTCCCCGTCCACAATGCTGCCCTGCGCATCGCAGAAGATGACGCGGTCGGCATCGCCATCAAACGCAATGCCGATATCGGCGCCCTTCTCCACCACGGCGCTGGCGACCACCACGGGATGCAGCGCCCCGCACTGGTTGTTGATGTTGTAGCCGTCGGGCTCGACGTGGGTTTTGGTGACTTTCGCACCCAGTTCCTTCATGATCAGGGGCGCAATGAAATAGGCGGCGCCGTTGGCGCAGTCGAGAACCACCTTAAGGTCCTGGAAGTTCTCGTTCTTGATCGTGCTCTTGGCGAATTCGATGTAGCGGCCGCGCGCATCATCGATGCGGTACGCCTTGCCCATGCGGTCGCTGCGGATATGCTCGCTGCTCAGCTCGCCCGACGTGATGTGCTGCGCGATATCGTCCTCGATCGCATCGGAAATCTTGAATCCGTCACTGCCGAATATCTTGATGCCATTGTCGTCAAAAGGATTATGGGAGGCGGTGAGCATGATCCCCGTGCTGGCGGCCATGGAGCGGGTCAGATGGGCCACCGCCGGCGTCGGAACCGGCCCCACCAGCATCACATCCACGCCCATGGAGACCAGCCCGCTGGTCAATGCGGTTTCAAGCATGTAGCCCGACAGCCGGGTGTCCTTGCCGATCACGGCCTTGCAGGATCCATGGCCGGAGGCGCCAAGCACATGGCCGAGCGCCTTGCCGATCTGCAGGGCCATCTCAGCGGTGACCGGATAACGGTTGGACTGCCCCCGGATGCCATCGGTGCCAAAAAGACGTTCCATCGCCCACCCCTCGAATATTATATGAATCCGGCAAACGTTCCCTTGTGCTGTGTAATCCTACACAGCCCCACCCACGCATGCAAGCCAAGGTTACGTTTTGCATGCCACCCAAGGCATGAAGACAGAGCCGTCCAGCAACAAACATCCATCCTGAATCCGTGGCTGAAGAGTTGCCGAGTTTCTTGAGCGCAATCCATTGCGGTCAACCCGTTACCAACATGCATGCAAGAGGCTACCACCCGCCGCCGAGCGCCTTGTACACCGCCACCAGATCGGTGGCCACGGCGCGGCCGCTCTGCACAAGGGAATCCTGCGCCGAAAAAAGCGCGCGCTGCGCAATGAGAACGCTGAGGAAGTCCGCCGCCCCCTGCGTGTAAAGCTGCGTCGCCAGCGCCACGGCCTCCCGATTGGCAGCCACCGCGTCGGCAAGCGCCTGGCGGCGCTGCTGCTCCCTGACATAGGCCACGAGCGCGCTTTCCACGTCGTTTAACGCGGTCAGCACCGTCTTCTGATAGCTGAGCAGAGCCTGCTCCTCCAGGGCATTTTGCACGTTGATGTTTGCCCGAACCGCGCCCGCATGGAAAATCGCCCACGTCACCGTCGGTCCGAACGAATAAAAACGGTTGTCCCAATTCACCAGCGACGACGTTCCGGCGCCTGATGTGCCGATGGAACCGGTCAGTGAAAACTTCGGGAACAAGTCGGCGGTTGCCGCTCCGATCCGGGCCGTGGCGCCATGCAGCCGGGCCTCAGCCCGGCGGATGTCAGGGCGCCGGCGCAAGAGATCCGAAGGCAGGCCCACCGGCACCTCCGGCGGCGTCAGGGGGATGGGTTCCCCGTTCGAAAGTTCATCCACCAGCGCGGACGGCTCCCGCGCCAGCAACACGCCCAAAGCGTAGATGGTCTGCCGGGCCGCCGCCTCCAGGAGGGGGATCTGCGACCGCGTTGCCGCAACCTGCGCTTCGGCATTGACCATGTCCAGCTTGCTTTTAAACCCGCCGTGAAACAGCTGGCGCGTGATCTCCACGCTATGCGCCTGCGCAGCCAGATTCTCCTTCGCAATCGCGATCTCCTGCTGCAAACCGCGCAGGCTGATATAGTCCAAGGCCACTTCCGCCACCAGCGTCACGAGCACATCCCGGCGGTCCTCGATGCTGGCCGCGATGTCGGCGTCCGCCGCCTCCACTGCACGCCGCGTGCCGCCGAATACATCCACCTCCCAGGTCGCATCCAATCCCGCCTGATACAAATTCATGTCGCTCACACCCGCGCCCTTCTGACGGCTGCGACGATACTCGCCGGAAGCATCCACTCCCGGCCAGAAGGCCCCTGCCACCACTCCACGCTGCGCGCGTGCCTGCCGGATGCGCGATCCGGCCTGCTTCAGGTCCAGATTCGCCTCCACCGCGCGCGCCACCAGCGCATCCAGGGCCGGATCATTGAAAGCCGTCCACCAATTGGTCACCGCAACGGGTGACGCGATCGGGACACTGTACACCATGGCTGGCGCCGTCGGGCCGACATTCGTCGCAACCCCGACCCAAGCCTGCGGCGCATTGGCTGCGGGCGCATGATAATTTGGACCCACCGCGCACCCTGCAACCAGCAACAGTCCGGCGGAGAACGCCAGCCTGACGCCGCGCCCCGGCCAGTTTTGTCCGGGCAATTCCTTTTGCATCCATGTCATGTCAAATACTCCAAACAACCGGTTCATTCATAACGCAGCGCTTCGATCGGATCCAGCCGTGACGCCTTCCATGCCGGGTAGAATCCGAAGATAATCCCCACGCTGGCGGACACCAGCACGGACGCCACAATGGCCGTCACGGAAATCGCCGTCGGCCAATGCAGCAGGGTGCTGACCATATACGAGGTAAGGCGGCCGAACAGGATGCCAAAGGCCCCGCCCGCCAGACACAACAGCACGGCCTCGACCAGGAACTGCCGCAGAATGTCCCGCCCCGCGGCGCCCACGGCCATGCGCAGGCCGATCTCGCGCGTGCGCTCGGTCACCGACACCAGCATGATGTTCATGATGCCCACACCCCCGACCACCAGCGAGATCAGCGCCACACACAGCAGCAGATTCGTCATGACGCCCGTCGTGGAGGTCAGCGCCTTGGTCATCTCGGCCATGTCATGCACGGCAAAATCCTCCGGTTCGCCGGCGGCTATGCGATGCCGCTGACGCAGCAACGCAGTGATCTGCTGAATTGCCGCCGCCATGCCGCCGCTGCTCCGTGCCGCCGCCATGATCTGATCGACATTGGTGAACCGCACAGGCAAGGGCGTGTCGGCCGCCTGCGTGCTCGAAGGCACCGGGTAGAGGGATGCACCCGTATTGGGATAGAGGCCGCTCAGCGAATTCACGCTCCCCGATGTATCGGCACTAGCGCCAGCGCTCTGATTCGCCGTGGTCGCCGATGTGCCGGAGACGCGGTATTTGATGGCGGTCCACGGCGCCAGCAGGATGTCGTCCTGATCCTGGCCCATCATGTTGGCACCCTTCTGGGAAAGCACGCCCACGACCTTGAACGCGACGTTCTTGACCCGGACCTCCCTGCCGACCGGCGACTGGTCCTGGAACAACTCGCGCACAAGGGTCTGGCCCAACACGCACACTTTGTTGCCGTTGCGGACGTCGCGATCGGTGAAGGGCTCGCCTTCAGCCATGGTCGTCCAGTCGCGGACATCCAGAAATTGCGGCGTTGTGCCATAGATGGAGAGCGGCACCCAGTTGTGGCTGCCGTACACAACCTGCGTCCTGACGCGAACGACCGGCGCGCTGGCGCGCACCGCCGGACACTCCCGCAGGATCGCATCGCAGTCCTGCGGCGTGAGCGTCATGGTGGTGCCCGCACCGAAACTCACGCCCCCGCTGGCGGACGTCCCCGGCATGATCAGCAGGTTGTTCGCACCCATCTTGGCGATCGTGCTCTGGATCGCATTGGAGGATCCGCCGCCGATCTCCATCATGGCGATCACCGCTGCCACACCAATGATGATGCCCAGCGTCGTCAGGATCGAACGCATCACGTTGCGCCGCAAGGCATGCAGCGCCGTGCGGATCGTGCGGTACCATCTTCTCATGGCACACCTCCCGGCGGCGCAGCGACCACGCCGTCCGTGATCAGGCCGTCGCTGATGCTGATGACGCGTCTGGCATGCCGGGCGACCTTGGCATCATGCGTCACCAGGATGATCGTCAGGCCTTGTTCCTTATTGAGCTGCTGGAACATCGCCAGGACTTCCTCGCTCGTGTGCGAATCCAAGTTCCCTGTCGGCTCGTCGGCAAACAGGATGGACGGGTGGTTGATCAGCGCACGGGCGATGGCCACGCGCTGCTGCTGGCCACCCGACAACTGCGCCGGATCATGGTGCATCCGCTCCCCAAGGCCAACCCGCTGCAGGAGTTCCGTCGCCCGCCGGCGGGCCTCGCGGTCGGAAACATCCTCCGTCGTATAGGAAAGCGGCATGATCACATTATCCAGCGCGCTGGAACGCGCCAGCAGGTTGAAGGTCTGGAACACGAAGCCAAGCTTGCGGTTGCGCAACAGGGCCCGCCCGTCCGCCGTCAACCCCGAGACCTCTTCGCCGTCCAGCCGATACGCCCCCGACGTGGGATGATCCAGACAGCCCAGGATATTCATGAGCGTGGTCTTGCCGGAACCCGAGGCGCCCATCAACGCGACCAGCTCACCGTGATCGACGGTCAGCGAAATGCCTTTGAGCACAGGCACGTCGAGTGCGCCCATGTGGTACGTTTTGTGAATATCCTGCAGTTCGATCAAGTGCATATCTGCGGCTCCCAAGGCGCCACCGGCGGGCGCGAATTGCTATCGCCGACGGGCCGGCATTTGCGGGACAAACGGATTGGTATTCGTGCCGCTGCCGGCTTTCATGCCGGCAACGCGACTGTCACGACCTCCGGCGCTCATTTCCGATACGACAACCTCCGTACCTGCCGCCAATTTATCGCCCTGCACCTCGGTCATGGTTCCATCGCTGATGCCGATCCTCACGCCGACCGGCCGCACAAAATTGCCGTCCTGCACCCAGACCGTGCCGCGTGTCGGGGACGCCCCGGCCATTTCCGCCCGGCCCTTACCGCGGCCTTTCCCCTGCACATCCGCGCTGTTTGATGAACGATCCCCGCCGCCCGACTCCTGGCGCGCGCCCGGCGCGATCTGCTCCGGCGACGGCGTCCAACGCAATGCCGTGTTGGGAACTATCAACACGTTCTCGTGATGGTCCACCTGGACCTGTGCATTCGCCGTCAGGTACGGCAACAGCCTGCCGCTGGAATTGTCCGTGACGACCTCCACCGTGTAGGTCACGACATTCTGGGTCATCGCCGCATTCAGCCGGACCTTGCCGACTTCACCCTTGAAGGTCTCGCCGGGATACGCATCCACCGTGAAGGTGACCGGCTGGCCCGGCTTGATGTTGCCAATATCCGCCTCGTTGACCGCAATCCAAAGCTGCATGCGTTTCAGATCCTTGGCGATCAGGAACAGGCTCGGGGCGTTCAGGCTGGCCACCACCGTCTGACCGATGTTCACCCGCCGGTCAATGATGACGCCTTTCACCGGGGCCTTGATCACGCAATATTCCAAATTCAACCGCGCCCGCGACACCGCCGACTCCGCCTGCGCGACCGCAGCGCGCGCCTGCAGGATGGCCGCCTCGCCGCCGGCCACGTTCGCGCCAGCGGCCAAGGCCGCGGCATTGTAAGCGTCGTAGCTGCTTTGGGCAAGAGCTTCAGACGGCCCGATCAGCCGGGCCCGTTCCCAGTCGCGCTGCGCCTGGTCACGTTTGGCCTGCAACTGCGTGAGGTTCGCCTCGGCGACAGCGGCTCCCGCCTGGGCTTGCTGCAACTGGGCCGCGGCCTGCGCCGCCTCGGATGCATATATCGAATCATCGATCCGTGCCAGCACTGTGTCGGCCTCGACTTCCGAGCCGTAATCGACCTGCTTGCCATGCAGGTCGGTGCCGAAAGCGAGGATGCGCCCGGCGACTTGCGAGCCAACATCCACCACCTCTTCAGGCTCCACCGTGCCGGTGGCACCGATGACCGCCACCACGTCCCCGCGCGTGACAGCAACTGCATTGTAAGAGGCCGGCGGCGCCTGCTTGTGATGCCAAAACCACGCCATCCAGCCGATCAAACCAAGGGCAACCAGACTGGCACCGATCCTGATCATTTTTTTCATGCCATCACTCCTCCAAAAAATGGACTCACAGTCCGGGTCGCGTGCGGGACGACGTGATGCTGTCCGCCAGTCGTCGCGCAAAGGTCACACCCCTGTCACTTCCCATACATGATCTTCAACTGATCAACCCTGGGGAACTCCGTGTAGTATTCACCTTGAGGGCCCACAAAACCATTCCCGGATCTTTTCAGCACAACCGGCGTGTACCCGCCCCTGGCGTTCGGGATATTGACGGTAAAATAATCGTTACCGGCGGCAACGGGCGTGCCCGAAGCGACGGAGACGACGGCGGGGGTCACCGGCGGGGGTGTCTCGTTGACCACGACCACATTGGGCGGCGGCACCACCTGATACCCGTAGGTGGTCTGCATATACGTGGCACCATTGATGGAGTAATAGGGCACTCCGTCAACGACCACGGGCGGCGCCACCGGGGGAATTGTCGTCACGACGGCACCCACCGGGGCGGGAACCACCACATAGTGCCCCGCCGCCGTTCGATAGAACATACCTTCCCAGTAAAAAAATTCCAGTCCGCCAATGAACAGCCGGTTAAAGTGGCCCGGCAAGTCGCGCACAACGTGGCCGTTGGGAACATAGTGGCGCGAGTAGTGAGATTCCTCATGCCAGCCTCCCAAATGCCGATCATCGGCCCGCGCATTCTGACCCACCAAGGTCACCAGTCCCAACCCCATCAACAGTATTTTCTTCATTGCAATCCACCCTCCACACAAACGCATTTTTTACAATCAAAACGACTGGCGAGGCACCAGCGCCGCGCCTGAAGTCGGCTGTAAAATATATAACGCACCCGCTGCGCTATTTATTGTACGGCACACGCCCATTCACACTGACACCCCATCGCGCAGGAGCAAAAAACAAATGTCACCCTTGCCCAACCCATCCATCCAAAGATCCGGCGGGGCAATTTTCCTGTGCGATCAGTGTGACATTAAATAATGCGCCGGGGGTTTGCCATGGGGTATAACCCTAATCAGGAAGGGAAAACACCTTAGCCGGAACGATTCAGTTCGGCACAGCCAATAGTGTCAGTTTGACTCGTTTTAACAGTGAAATTCGAATGTTCGGCCATTACAAATGTAGTCACTTTTTGGTTTGAGTTCCAACTGCATTGCAATTGGATTTCGAGCCTTTAGTCTGTTGTAAATGAATGAGTTGCATGTTTCATGGGGTTTGATTCATTAAGGAGCACTGAATCGTTCCGGCTTAGAACCTACCCATCAGATATCCCGGCAGCGACTATCAGCCTTTTCCCGGGGCAAAAACCATACCAAGAGGCGGCTCCCTTGAAACTGGCTGCATCGATTTCGGCTGGGAAACAGCCCCCCCCGACCGACCAAAATCCTGTCCAAAACGCTGGACACCATCCATCGCCTGCGGTATACAGACAAAATGACTGACCGGTCAGTCACAAGGAGCCACCATGGTGACTGACAAGAAACAGCGGATCATGCAGGCGGCGGAAGAGCTTTTTAAAACCCGCCAGTTCCACGAGATCACCCTGAGCGAGATCGCGAAGCAGGCGGATGTCGGCAAAGGGACGATCTACCTCTACTTTGCGGACAAGGACGATCTCTTTTTCCAGACGGCCGTCGCCGGATTTGACGAAGTCTGCAGCCTGGTGGCGCAGCCAGCCTCCACCGACGTCGGGTTCCCCGAGGCCCTGCTGCAAACATGCACGAACATCAGCAGCTTTTTCCAACAGCGGCGCCCCCTCTTCCGCATCATCCTGACCGAGGGCGACCGCGCCCTGAAGCAGGGAGGGAGCCTGCGCCAGCGGTGGCTCAAACGGCGCAAGGAGCTCATCGCCGCCGTGGCGACCATCATCACGCGGGGCGTGGCATCGGGGCACATCCGGCAGGACATCCCGGCGCCGGTCCTGGCCGGCTATCTGCTCGGGATGCTCCGCGCCCGCTCCCTGGACATGGAAGACGCGCCCCCCCAGCAACGGAACCTTCCAGCCCTTGTTGATCTATTCATCAACGGATCGATCCACGGATCAGTCCGCACGCACAAGAACACCGAGGAACCATGAACAATACAGCACCTGAAACAAACATCCCATCACCTTCCGCACAACACGGCGCACGAATTCTCACCGGCATCGGCATACTGGCGGCCATGGCCGCCTGTGTCGTCGGCTACTGGTTCTTTTTCATCCGGGGAATCGTATTCACGGACGACGCACGGCTGTCGGGCCACCTTGTCGATGCCGCACCGGAGATCAACGGGCGGCTGATCGAGGTCCCGATACACGAGGGCCAGCCGGTGCACCGGGGCGACAAACTGTTCCAGCTGGATCCGGCCACCGCGCAAGTTGCCGTCAGCTATGCCGAGGCCGTCATGGCATCGGCAAGAGCCGCCAGCGCGGCCAGCCAGGCGAAGTGCGACAGGACCCTGAACGGCAGCCGCCCCGAAGAGATCAAAGCCGCCGAAGCGACGGTCAGGCGCCTTCAAAACGAGGAAGACCTGGCACAGCTGGAGCTCGACCGCGTCCAACAGATGAGGAAAGACGACGCCGTTCCACAGGACCGGCTGGACCGGGCCAGGACCGCCCTGGAATCCGCCCGGCAAAACCGGGAGAACGCCGCCCAAAACCTGGCCCTCCTCCAGGCGGGGTCCCGCAAGGAAGATATCGAGGCCGCCAAGGCGGATGTGAAACTGGCGCAAAGCCGCGTGGCCGAAGCCGAAGCGGCCCTGCGGAAAGCCAAGCGGGACCTGGAGCTTTGCTCAGTCCAGGCGCCATTTGACGGCACCGTGGTGCGCCGCTGGCTCGATCCGGGCGCCATGGTCATGCCGGGACAACCCGTTGTCAGCCTGTTCGATCCTCCCACGCTGCGGGTGGACGCCAATATCGAGGAGAAATACCTGAACCGGATACGGATCGGAGACGAGGCCGAAATCGCGGTGGACGCCTATCCCAGCCTCCACCTGACGGGACATGTGACGGAGATCCTCCGCGCCACCAACTCCAAATTCAGCCTGATCCCGGCCGAGGGGGTTTCAGGCACGTTCATCAAAGTCACCCAGCGCGTCCCGCTGCGCATCGCGATCACCGCACCGACCAACCTGCACCTGGGCCCCGGCCTGTCGGTCGAAGTCCGGATCCACACCGGCACGGCCACGCGGCCAGCGTCATCGGGAGACCGTGACGATGCCCGGTAACGCACAGGGCCCGGCCTACCGCTGGGGCGTGCTGATCATCATCATGATGGGCACGTTCATGGCCATCCTGGACGCCAGCATCGTCAATGTGGCCCTGCCGCACATGATGAGCACCTACGGCGTGAACCGCGACCAGATCGAATGGGTTACCACCGGCTTCATGCTCGCTTCAGCGGCCGTCATGCCGCTCATGGGCTGGATGACCACGCGGATGAGCTACAAGGCCCTGTATCTCGGCTGCCTGCTGATCTTCACGCTGGCCAGCGGCGCCTGCGCCATGGCCTGGAGCTTCGAATCGCTGATCGCGGCCCGGATCCTGCAGGCGCTGGGCGGCGGCGCCATCCAGCCGATCGGCATGGCGATCGTGGCCGAACTGTTCGAACCCCACGAACGCGGGCGCGCCCTGGGCGTCTGGGGCACGGGCATCATGGTGGCCCCCGCCCTCGGGCCGACGCTGGGCGGCTACCTGACCGATGCGTTTGGCTGGCGGACGATCTTCTCCGTCAATTTACCGATCGGCGCCATCACACTGCTCGCGGGCATGATCCTCATGCGCCCGCTCTATGCGCGCGGCGCCAGGCGCCCGTTCGATTTTTTCGGCTACGCATTCCTGACCATCGCCCTGGTGGCCAGCCTCACGGCGCTCTCCAACGGCCAGGAAAAAGGCTGGAACTCCACCTATATCCACGTCTGTGAAGTTCTCACGACCATCGGCACCGTGATGTTTATCGCGGTCGAAACGGCGGTCAAGCACCCGTTGATCAACCTGCGGCTTTTCATGATCCGGAACTATGCGCTGTGCATCCTGCTGGCGATTTTCCGCGCCATCGGGCTGTTCGGCAGCGTGTTCCTTTTCCCGATCTTTCTCCAGACCATGATGGGCTACACCACGGTCCAGGCCGGGCTCTGGATGATCCCCGGCGCCCTGGCGGTGGGACTGACCATGCCACTGGCCGGACGGCTGGCGGACCGGTACAGCCCCAGGTTTCTGGCCGCCCTGGGAAGCGTGCTGGTGGGAACCTCCCTGATCCAGTTCGGATACCTCGACCCGCTCTCCAACGGATTCATGCTCGTGGTGCCCCAGGTGATCCGAGGAGCCGGGCTGGCCCTGCTGATGGCCCCGCTCATGGCGACCGCACTCAACTCGGTGCCGCGCCACGAGCTGCCGATGGCCAGCGTCTTCCTGAACGTCTCACAGAACGTCGGCGGATCCATCGGCATCGCCCTGCTGAACAACTATGTGACGAATGCCATCCAGGTTCACGCCGTGCGGCTGGGCGAAGTCATCCCCCCCCAGTCGGCGGAGTTTTTCCGGCTTGCCCGATCCGCCTCGTCGATGGTCATGTATGAAACCCACGGGATCCTGCCGAGCCATTCGATCAAGACCGCGTTCGCCGCAAGCCAAAGCATCTTCCTGCGCGCGCAGGTGCTGGGGTTCGACAACGGGTTTGTTTTCGCCGGCCTGATTGTCCTGATGGCCATCCCCCTGTGCCTTATGCTAAAGCCGTTCCCCCACCACCTGCGGGAGGAAAAGGAAACAAAAGAGCCGTTCGAGGTGGAGGCGCTGGCCGAATGAATGCGAACACATACCGGACAACCCCGCAAAACAGGGGAATATCCGTGAGAAAGGTCCTGCATATGAAAAAAACGTCTATCCATCGTCCACGCAACCCGCCCGGATTTTCCGCAAGGTCAGCGGCGCTGGCGATATCGCTCTTCGCCTTCGCCGCGGGCGGGTGCCGCACCCAGAACTGGGACACGATGCGGCGCGCCGACTCCGAGTCATACCGCCACAACCTGCAGGCCGAGACGAAGGCGATCCTGTCCGCCTTCCCCGACGGGCTGGCCCTGACCAACTGCGTGGCCATCGCAAAGGAGCGCAGCATAAAACTCGCCAGCAGCCAGATCGCGGAGAAGATCGCCACGCTGGACCGGAAGGCGGCCTTCAGCGCCTTCCTGCCCCAGGTCCGGCTGTCCTATGAAACGCTCTCGCTCAGCAAACTGCCCGAAACAACGTTCGACGGCACCGACGTGCAGCTGCAGGACCAAAACCTGCACAAGGGATCAGTCCAGATCCTCCAGCCGCTCTTCACGCCCGGCGAATGGCTGATGTACCGCTCGGCCAAACGCGGGCAGGAGATCGCCACGCTGGTCCGGGAACGGACAGGCCAGATGATCGAACTGTCGGTCGTCAATGGGTTCGGCCAGTGCTGCGCGCTGGACGAGGAAGCCGCCGCACGGGAGCAGGACGTGGCGGCCGCACGGCAGCTCCTCCGGCAGACTGAATCATTGCGCGCCGCCGGCGCGGCCACCGGATCGGATGTGGACCGGGCGCGCGCGACCGCATTGGAGCATGAACGGGAGTGCGCCAACGCCCGGCGCGAAGCGAAACTCGCACGCGCACAGCTCCTCCAAGTCATGAACCTGTGGCCGCTGGCGGACGTCCCCCTGAAACCGGAATCGCTGCTGGACGCGGCCGCCCGCCATCTCACCGTCCGGACGCCGGGTGAAACGCCGCGTGACCTGGGAACCCGCGACCTGCTGGCGATCCCCGTGGAGACCTGGATGTTCCATGCCCTGCTGTCACGTCCCGAGATGCATGCCAAAGACAGGACGATCGCGCTCCGGCGCAATGAAGTGATCCGTTCGCTGGTCATGTTCCTCCCCAACCTCACGGGGTTTGCCAATTACTACACAACATCCGACTCCTACACGGTCAACCAGGAATACTGGGGCACCGGACTCCAGGCGTCGCTGTCCGCCTTCACAGGGTTCCGGGACGTGGCGGCCTATCTCAAAGCCCGCGAGCAGAAGAAAAGCGCCTACGTTGAACGAGAAGAAACCGCCATGATGATCCTGGTCCAGGTGCTGGAGGCGTATAAAAACCTGCAGAACGCCCAACAGGCGCTTGCCGTGGCCGAAGCATCCGCGACAGCCGAGGAGCGGGCAACCGCCGAGGTTGAGTCGCAACACCGCGCCGGCCAGGTCGAACTGTCGCGGCTGCTTGCGTCCCAAGCGGCCAGATCCGAAACCCGCGCGCGCCGGCAATCCGCGGCATTTGCAAAGGCCGTGTCCCTCTACGCGTTCCTGAATGTGCTCGGCGGCCATATCGAAGAAACGCCAAACCCGGCGGCGAAACCCTGACACGAGGTTAAGACAAGCCCCCATGTTGACGGATGTCCAGAAAGCTGTAGTATCTGTTGTGTCGTGAACACAATCGATCACAAAGCGGGCGAAGGCCATGAACCATCCGCAGCAGCGGCGCACCGGATCAGCTACGACCTGACGGGCATTGTGCAGGGGGTCGGCTTCCGGCCCGCCCTGTACCGTCTGGCGCGCGGCGCGGGGCTGGGCGGCCACGTGCAGAACTGTTCGGGCTCGGTCCGCCTTGTGCTGGAAGGTCCGCCGGACCGCATCCGCGCCTTCATGCAGGAACTCCCGGCCCGGCTCCCGCCCAATGCCCGGGTGGACCGCTGCGTGCAGGTGGAGGATAGCCCCATTGCCATAACGGAAGAGACGCGCCCGTTCATTATAGAGGAAAGCGGAAACGAGGAATCAAGCAACGTATTGATTCCGGCGGACCTGGCCATCTGCCGCGACTGCCGCCGCGAGATCTTCGACGCGTCCGACCGGCGCCACGGCTATGCCTTCACGACCTGCACGCAGTGCGGCCCGCGCTATACGGTCATCAACGGGATGCCCTATGACCGGGAACGCACCACGCTCTCTGTCTTCGACCTCTGTCCCGATTGCCGGCGCGAATATGAGGATCCCGGCAACCGCCGCTTCCACGCCGAATCCATCGCCTGCCCGCAGTGCGGCCCGCAGCTCCGGCTTGAAAGGGCTTCGGGCCGGCAGGTCGCCGGCGATCCGTTGCGCCAGGCCAGGGCGGCGCTCGCGGACGGCGCCATCGTGGCGGTCCGCGGCATGGGCGGGTTCCTGCTCGCCGCGGACGCGTCCAACCGCGAAACCCTGCGCACGCTGCGCCAGCGCAAGAACCGCCCGCACAAACCCTTTGCCGTCATGGCGCGCAGCCTCGAACTCGTGCGCCGGGCCTGCCGCTGCGATCCGCAGGCCGAACGCCTGCTCGGGTCAGCCGAGGCGCCCATTGTCATCATGGATATCCCTGCAGGCAATGCCGCCAGCCTGCCGTTTGACCTGATCGCGCCCGACACCGCCACGCTCGGGGTCATGCTGCCGACCACGCCGCTGCACGCGCTGCTGGCCACGCCGCCGGACGGCGATCCCGTGCCGCCGTTCGACTGGCTGATCATGACCAGCGGCAACCGGGGCGGCGAACCGATCTGCATCACGAACGACGAAGCGCGGGAGCGCCTGCGCGGTATCGCGGACTTCCTGCTGGTGCACGACCGCGAGATCAACCTGCGCTGCGACGATTCAATCTGCATCCTGCAACGCGGCCTGCCGCAGGTCTGGCGCCGCGCCCGCGGCTATGCGCCCAATCCCGTAAAGCTCGCCCACCCGCTGAAGCGCTGCGTGCTGGCCATGGGCGCGGAACTCAAGAACGCCATCGCCGTGGCTTTTGAAGACCGCGCCGTGCTCTCCCCGCACGTCGGGGACCTGGAATCGGCCGAAGCCATCGCCGGACTCCGGCAGGTGGCCGAAGCCCTGCCCCGCTTCGTCAACCGCAAGCCGGAGATGGTGGCCGTCGATATGCATCCTGACATGCACTGCAGCCGTATAGGCCGCGAAATCGCCAGCCGGCTTGGTGTTCCGGTCGTCGAGGTGCAGCACCACCACGCCCATGCGGCGGCCGCACTGGGTGAGCATGGCCTGCGCGAAGGCCTTGCACTTGTCTTTGACGGCACCGGACTGGGCACGGACGGCCACATCTGGGGCGCCGAATTGCTCAGCGTGGATGCCGGCGGATTCCAGCGCCTGGCCTCCTTTGCCGGCGTGCCGCTGCCCGGAGGCGATGCCGCGGTCTTGCGTCCTGCGCGGCAACTGGCCGGCCGCTACTTTGCCGCAGGAATCGAGATGCCTGCAGCGCTGTGTGCGGGCACGGGCATCGCGGAAGAGGAGCTGCAGGTCTGGACACGCCAATGCGCGACAGGCGTCAACACGCCCGTCACCCATGCGGCCGGCCGCCTGTTCGATTCCTTCTCGGCCGCCCTCGGCCTCGCCAGCCGCACCACCACCTACGAAGGCCAGACCGCCATCCGGCTGGAAGCCGCGGCCCAACGCCATGCGCCGGGCGCAGACACCCCGACCCTGCCCTTTCAATGCGTGGAGCGCGACGGCATGCTGTGGATCGACTGGAGCGAGGCTTTCAAGCAACTCGCCGCACAGGCCGGACAGACTGGCAACCGGGCCGATGCATGGGCCTATGCGGCACACGTGGCCATTGCTGATGCCGCGCTGCGCATGGCGGCTCATGGAGCCGGACGCAGCAGCCAACGAACCATCGCCCTGAGCGGCGGCGTGTTCATGAACCGGATACTGACCGCCCTGCTGGTTCCCCGGCTGGAAAGAATAAAATTGAAAGTCCTGCCGCACCGCGATGTGCCGCCCAATGACGGCTGCATCGCGCTGGGCCAGGCCATTGTGGCGGGCGGATAAACGGAACCGCCATTACAGTCGCCATGCGCGGCGGATGATGATACATTCAGGGCAGGTGCAGGACGGCGAAATGTTTGACATGAGGGGAGTAAAAGATGTGTCTGGCAATACCCATGCGGATCCGCGAGATCCGCGCTGACGGCATGGCGATCGGCGAACTCAACGGGGCGCAGCATGAAATCGACCTGTCGCTCGTCGCCAATCCCCTTGTCGGCGACTATGTCATTGTCCACACCGGCTATGCCATCGAGAAGCTGGACGAAAAGGAAGCGGACGAACGGCTCGCCCTGTTCAAGGAGCTGGCCGCGGTCTGGGAGGAGTCCGACCGTGAACTATCTTGATGCGTTCCGGGACCCCGCCATCGCGGCGCCCCTGCAGAACCGGCTGCGCGTGCTGGGCAAGGCGCTGGAAGGCAGGGCGGGCGGCGTGAAGATCATGGAGGTGTGCGGCGGCCACACGATGTCCATCGCGCGCTACGGCATCCGGCAGCTCCTGCCGCCGAACGTGGCGCTGATCAGCGGGCCGGGCTGCCCGGTGTGCGTGACGGCGCCGGGCTACATCGACACGGCCATCGAACTGGCCCGGAAAGGCGTGACCATCGCCTCCTTCGGCGACATGCTGCAGGTGCCCGGCTCGTCGGAGTCGCTGGGCGAATGCCGCTCGGAAGGCGCCCGCGTGGAGGTGTGCTACTCGCCGCGGACGGCGCTGGAACTGGCCAAGGCCGACCCCTCACACGAGGTGGTGTTCCTCGCCATCGGGTTCGAGACGACCATCGCGCCGGTCGTGAGTCTGGTGGATCTGGCCATCCGGGAGGGCGTGAACAATATTTCGCTGCTGACCTCCTTCAAGCTGGTGCCGCCGGCGCTGCGGGCGGTGCTGGACGATCCGGAACTCAAGATCGACGCGTTCCTCTGCCCGGGCCACGTGAGCACGGTCACCGGCTCGCACATCTATGAACCCTTTGCACGCGACCACGGCAAGCCGTGTGTCATCGCGGGATTCGAACCGCTGGACATCCTCTTCAGCCTGTGCGCGATCCTGACCCAGCTCACCGAGAACCGCGCCGTGGTCGAAAACCTCTATTCACGCGCCGTGCGCGAGGACGGAAATCCCCTGGCGCAAAAAGTGATCGAGCGTTTCCTGCGGCCGGCCGCCTCCCGCTGGCGCGGCATGGGCCTGCTGCCCGACAGCGGACTGGTGCTGCGGGATGAATTTGCCCGTCATGACGCGGAGAAACGCCTGGGCGTCACCGTCGGGCCGGGCCGCGAACACCCCGGCTGCATGTGCGGGGACGTGATCAAAGGCAAGCGCCTGCCCACGCAGTGCCCGCTGTTCGCCGGACGGTGCACCCCGGCGGACCCGGTCGGGCCGTGCATGGTCAGCGCCGAAGGGTCCTGCGCGGCCTACTACAAATACGAACGAAGGAAACAGCCATGAGAAGGCTCGACACAGCAGTCCAGATCGCCCACGGCGGCGGCGGCGAACTTTCACGCAACCTGATCCGCGATGAAATTGTCACCCGCTTCGGGGACGGCCCCCTGGCGGGGCTGCCGGACGCCGCGCGCGTGGCGGTCGGGCGCAGCGACGTGATCTTCACCACCGACAGCTATGTGGTCAGCCCGCTGGAATTCCCCGGCGGCAACATCGGCAGCCTGGCCGTGCATGGAACCGTGAACGACATCGCCGTGTGCGGCGGCCGGCCGCTATGGCTCTCGCTGGCGCTGATCCTGGAGGAAGGCCTGCCGTTTGAAATCCTGCGCCGCGTGCTGGACACCATCCGCACCGCGGCGGCGGCGTGCGGCGTGCGCGTGGCGACGGGCGACACCAAGGTCGTGGCGCACGGCCAGTGCGACGGACTGTTCATCAACACCGCGGGGCTCGGCGAACCCATCGAAGGCTTCAAGCTGGGCGCTGGCACGATCCGGCCGGGCGACTGCGTGCTGGCCAGCGGCACGCTGGGCGACCATGGCATGGCTGTGCTCGCCGCGCGCCACGGCATCGACATCACGGCGGGACCGGTGAGCGACAGCGCGCCGGTGCACCGGCTCGTGGAAGCCGCGGCGCCGTCCGCCGCCGGCGTGCGCTTCATGCGCGACCCGACCCGCGGCGGCCCGGCGGCGGTGCTCAACGAAATCGTCGAGTCACGGTCTTTCGGCATCCTGCTGCGCGAAGCCGACCTGCCATTCGCCGCGGCCACGCGGTCGGCGGCCGAACTCCTCGGGCTCGACCTGCTGAATATCGCCTGCGAGGGGCGCCTGCTGATGGTCTGCGACCCGGACGCCGGCGAGGATATTCTCGCGGCATGGCGCCGCATGCCGGAGGGGCGGCAGGCCTGCCGCATCGGCGACGTCACCGACCAGGCCGGCAGCGTGCTGCTGCAAACCGTCATGGGCGGCCGGCGGCTGGTCGACCTGCCGCAGGGCGAAGTGCTGCCAAGAATCTGCTGAAATTGTTCCGGCATGACACCGCGCGTTCGCCTTGCCCTGCGGGGAAATCCATGCCATTATGATCACTGGAAAAAGACTATCGCTGTTCAGGCTGAAGGTGGAATGCGACTGACCAGCCATCTTGAGACGGGTCCGCATATGCATGAATTATCGATGGCCCAGGCGCTGATCGAACAGGTTGAAAAAATCCAGGCGCGTGAAAACGCCGGGGCGGTGGTTTCGATCACGGTGAACATCGGCGCGCTGTCGGGCGTGGACCGCGAGGCATTTGAATTCGCGTTTCCGCTCGCAGCCGCGGATACGCCGCTGGCCGGCGCCGCGCTCGTGATCGTGGAGACGCCCGCCGAGGCGACGTGCGGCGAATGCGGCGCCAAGTCGAATCCCGGCCTGAGCGGGATGCGCTGCGGGGCCTGCGGGTCCCACCAGATCAGGATCACCGCCGGGCGGGATTTCCTGATCCAGTCGATTGAAGTGAAGGGAGAATGACGCCATGTGCAAAGATTGCGGATGCGAGACCGCGCTGGAAAACGGAGGGGTTCACCACCACCATGTGCATGCCGACGGCACGGCCCACAGCCATCCGCATGGACACGGGCACGGACATGAACACCCGGACGTCGAGGGCGCGACGCGGACGATCGCGATCCAGCAGCGGGTGCTGGACCACAATGACCGGATCGCGGACGAGAACCGGAACTGGCTTGCGGCGCGGCGGATCGTGGCGCTGAACCTCATCTCCTCGCCCGGCACGGGCAAGACGATGCTGCTGGAACGGACGATCGAACGGATCCGCGACCGCGTCGCGTGCGCGGTGATCGCGGGCGACCAGCACACGGACAATGACAAGCGGCGGCTGGACCGGACCGGCGTGCCGGTGGTGCAGATCGAGACGCACAGCTCATGCCACCTGGATGCCGAACGCATTTCGCAGGTCCTGCCGCAGGTGGTGCGCGCGGACACGAGGCTGCTGTTCATCGAGAACGTGGGCAACCTGGTGTGTCCCGCGGCCTTTGACCTGGGCGAGTCGTTCAAGGTCGGGCTGCTGTCGACCACCGAAGGGGAGGACAAGCCGGTCAAGTATCCGGTGCTGTTCACGGGCTGCCGGGTGGTGGTGCTGACCAAGACGGACCTGATCCCGCATCTGGACTGGGATATTGCCGCCTGCCGACGGTATATCCAGCAGGTGAATCCGGGCGTGTATCTGTTTGAGCTGAGCGCGAAGACCGGGGATGGGCTGGGCAACTGGTGCGACTATCTGGAGAAGCTGGTGATGTGACACTGGCGGCCAGCAGTCGGCTACTGGCTGGCCACAGGAAATGCATGGCGCATTTCGCGTGGAAAATAATGCGGCGATTTCCGGGTCCGGCTTTGTTCTCGCGGGATGCCGCGGATACTTATCCAGCGGCACCCGCGACGCCGCGCCAGACCTCGGAACTTACCACATTCTTTCCCCGGTCCTTCGCAGACTCAGGACACCGAAATGCGCCATGCGGTTTGCCTCCATCGCGAGGACGCGATGGATTTTTCGGTGTTCGTACCTCTACCGAATTCTGTTCAACGGGGTAGCATCCGCTTCCCTTATTCTGAATGCTGAATCCTGTATTCTGGCTCCTGCCCTCATATCCAGCCCCACCCGCTCCGCCTTGCTGGCATCCCCCGCGCCGCTCGGAAGCTATGCGGGGCACAGCCAAGCTTACCGCATCTTTTCACCTAAAGACACGAAATGCAACCTGCGGTTCGCCTCCATCGCGAGGACGCGATGGATTTATCGGGACAATGGATAACAAGCTGTATTCTCTTTGCCAGGGTTGGTTGGTCTTTCCCATACCCGAATCAGAAGAGTTTGCAGCGCTTAAGACTTTAACCACAAAGCATACGGCCGGTCGGCGGAATACCGAATGCGTGCCATGGGTTGCCTCCATGGCGCAGCGCCATGGATTATTGGCATTCGCATCTCCAACGGATTTTTCCAACACGATGTGGATGCCTGCAACACGCATGACTGAACCCCGAACCCTGAACCCTGCAACCCGTCTCGGCATGTTTCAAGAAATCGCTATTGACTTGCCGGGGTGAACTGCCTATTGTTTTCGCGTTTTCAAAAATTAATCCTATTCCGGCGTAGCTCAATGGTAGAGCGTCTGGCTGTTAACCAGAATGTTACAGGTTCGAGCCCTGTCGCCGGAGCCAACTTTTTCTCTCACAAAATCGCACGAAGTCACTGCAAACAAAGGGTTTATAAATGAACGCATTTTTAATACCCCCTCGTGCAATGTTTGGCAATTCTCTGAAATACCATGAAAAAATTGCCAAACATTTTACCAAACATTTTCACCGATATTTTTGCCTTTTTAGCCCAATTGAGGGCTGAAAAAAGTGGAAGTGTTTGGATGCCACACATGATTCGAGATATTTCAGGCATTTGAGCCAATCAAGTCCCGAGGTGGCCGATTGTCAGCCTTACAGGCGAAAGAAGTTCAGCCATATACCGGAATGCCCTCTTTTGAGATCAGAGTGGTGAACATCGTCTTGCGTCCCAAATCAACGAGATCAACTGGTTTCGACAGCGCGATGATCAGCTCGCCATAGAATTGGAAAAAGAGCCTTGCCGACAATCCTTCAACGGCCAGGTCTATGTCCTTGGCCTGATCCGCCCGGCTTGTCGAGGATCCAAAAAGCAAAACGCGTTTGACACCGTATTTGCGGCTCAGCTCAACAATGCAGGCTCTATCATTTTCGCTTATCATATCTTTATCTCAGATTAACAAAATATTATCAGGCGAATCTCACAAGAGGCAAACACATTTGCCGCATAGACGCAACGGGCAGGCCGGAGAGTAAAAAGCTGAAAGAAGGACGTTGAACGGATTCCAGCGCTTTGGAAAAATCGGGGTCCATCTTAACGCAAAAAGCAGCGTTTTCAACAGGTCCGGAAATTCTTTTTTTTTCGCTTCCGACCGATTCCTTTCATGTCTAAGTGGTTACTTCAATGACGGGCTTTTGTTTTTGCCGCCGCCGTTTTTTTTCGTGAAATGAGCGCGACGTTTTGACAGTATCCATTTCAGAGTGAAGCAGGAGCTTTCTTGCGCCCCGATCTCTGAAGCATTAACTACGAAACATCCGAAACCACAAAAAAGGACGGAGTTTTCGTGCCAAGAGGCCAAGGCCAAAAAGCGCTGATATCACGGGCAACCCGAGGGACTAACATTATCATTTATTTACAATCTGACAGGGGGATTTCCGATCATGCCAACCCATACACCACCACCAGGCGAGAACAATTCCTTTTATCTCGATTCATCCTGTAACAACGGATCCGACCGGGGCGCCTCATCCGTGTTCGACAAGGCCAAACTGCAACCACTGGCAAAATATATCCACGAACCGCTCACGAAGGAGGAGTATGCAGGCGAGCTAGAGGCCCGAGACGATACATCCATGGACGATTATTTAATACTTAAGTACGTCGGGGTTGACGATCTCTCGGAGGAGGAAGAGGAGGAGTACTACGCGCAAAGGGAGAGAATGGCGGATATTGAAGACGAAGTACGCGATGAGTACCATCGAGGTATCGAGAACGAGATAGAACAATACGTGCAGTACACGGCGCACGCACAGGCATGGATAAAGCTGCTGCGGGACATGGGCGTCACGGACAGCCCTGCCAACCCGCAGGAGCCCAGCAGCGGAAGCCCGAGTGCCCGGCTGGCGGATCGAGCGCCGCAAATAGACCAAAAGGATTGGCGAAACGCGGGGTTCAATCTGCTCTGGCTGTTCGCACAGGGGTATTACAAGCTGCTGGAATCCGTCATCGGCTGCCCTTGCGGGACGCTGGACATTGAACTGAACACTTTCCACCACCAGCTGGTTAAAAATATCAGGACGCTCCTGGAAAATCACGAGGATCTCCGGGACTTCCCAGGGCCGTTCGAACCCGCCATTCCGGACCTGTGCCCTTCCACCCTTTGCCATGCGGACTGGAACACCGTCGCACCAAAAGTTGAAATTTTCTTCAGTGCAGTGCTCAAGTACGTGCTCACAAAAGACATGCACGATCCCGCACCGGGATCGTTCGCACGGATACTCATTGAAACGTTTCAACCGGAACTCGACAAGGCTGTCGAAAAGGGCACGGCGTACCGGAAGCGCATGTTCGAGATATCCCAGCAGCGGCGTGATGCGGCCAACGTTTCGGCACCCATACCCCCGGCCACCCACGCGCCCGCGCCGATACCACAGGATCTCCTTGAACAGATCTTGAAGTACACAAAGCTTATCCCATCCATCCAACAGAAGATCGACGAGATCCCGCAGCAAACGGCCGCACACCTTGCGCCGCAGCTTGATTCACTGGGCCATGAGTTCGCAGACCTGCAGCAAGAGAACGTCGTCTTGAAACAGAACCTGGCGCAGATGCTTGCGAATCTCGCGCAACGGGTGGATCCGGAGTTCTTCCAGTGGGTATATGTGATCATGGGAACGGGCTCCGTAAATGCGGCGGCCAAGAAGTTGAAGATCAAACAGACCACATTCCATCAACGGTTTCAGGCCTACGTTGCCAGGGGTGGCCTGTACCGCATGCTTTACAAGATGCTGGGGATACGTCGCAAGGGCGTCGGACAAAAAAGCATGGAGCGGTATAATGAGGCTCTTGGCGAGCATCAGAGGGGCATTGCCGCGACTGCCACTGATGAGGCAGATTGGCGGCAGATGCTGGACGGCCTCGAAGATATGAATCCGAAAAATTGGTCGGCCATACGCGATGAGTTGATCGAGCTTGTCAGGGAAATGATTATGTAAGAAATCCGAACGGAAATGCGAACGCTGTAAAAAGCGTTCATCTATTTGCAACACAAGGGGTACCGAAACCGGTGCCCCCTTTTTTTTGCCCCAATCCGGTTTTGCCGGCTGTGTGTGTACCAGCACGGCTTGGCAAGAAGCTGAGCCGATGGGCAAAACAACAAAAAAAAGGGGGCGGTTATGACGGTGACAGAGGAACTCATGCAGGCGGCGTTGGCGGCACCGGATAGGCGGAAGAACGAGGCACTGCGGGTACTGAAGGGTGAAGCCTCAGTACAAGCGGCTCCGGCCGCGGCACCACAGCCGGGGCAAGTGGAGAAATACCTGACACTGAGCGAGTGTGCCAGGCGGTTGGGTATGAGCGCGTGTTCGCTGTGGCGGTGGCAGGTGCCGGGCCACGAACTCGGCGGACGGCCGAAGTTCAAGCTGAGCGAGGTTGAGGCGTATCTGGCGAGCGACAAGTTCAGGAAACTGGCGCAACAGTTGAAGCGGGACCGGCAGGCCGCGCTGAAATTCAAATGCGCAGCAAGCGGAACGGAGGTGCTGTGATGGTTGCACCTGTCAAAAATCGACCTGCATACCGCGAATCGCGGGGACACGGCGAGTTCTGCACGCCTTCGGGGCAGCGGGTGGTGATCTACGCCGATGATGAGACGGTGATTGCGGAACTCAAGCGGCGCGGTCTCTGGGACAAGGTTGAATGCCAGGTGGTCCTTGGCCTGAGCTTCGTATTCCGCGACACAACCCCGGACGGGGCGGACATCTTCATGTGGTTCGGCCACACGGAAGACGGCGGGTTCTCATGGTATGCGTTCCCAGGCGCAACCAAGGACACTCCAGAAGTGCGTGATTTCATGAACTATGCCGCAATCATGTTGTTCGGCACAGAAGCGCCTGCAGGGGCAGAAGGAGTATTCAGCCATGGCCTATCTTGAAAATCCACTACTGGAGCGCTACCGGGAGAAACTGGCGGCATTGCCTGCATCAGGCGGCGGCGGGTGCCACCCCGCCCTGCTCGGCGTGGCGTCGCTGGGCGTGATGGCCAGCGTGCCGGCGGAAGAGATATTCAGGGACCTGCGCCAGCAGATCCACGGGGAGCGGAACGTCCCGGACCGCGAGATTCAGGACGCCATCGACAAGGCCGCGAGCGATCACGCAACCGGGCTGGCGGCGGCGTGTCCGCCTGTGCGGAACACGCGGCCAACGGCGCCGACGTTTGATGGGCCGGCGACGTTGCAGCGGATTGTCGCGCAAGGCCGCGGAGCGTCCGAAGCCGACATCCATGAGCGCAGCCCGATCCGGATCGACTGGCAAGCCGAGGAGGACGCGTTTCGCGTGCTCGAAGCCCTCTATCGGCCGGATGATGTGCTGTACATCGGCTCAAGCCAGGGCCGACCGGCGCTCAACCGCAACATCCGGACCGCCGGGGACTGGATCTCCGCCTTCAGGCAAAGCTGCCCGGACGACAGCCAGCCGCACATCATCCCAAATCCCCTGACCGGGAAGGCGGCACACACGGCCAGCGGCAAGGGCGAGACACTGCGCGGCGACGCATGCGTCGCACGGTTCATGTTTGCCGTGGTGGAGTTCGATGCCCTGCCCCGCGACGAGCAGCTCGCCTTCTGGTGGGCAGCCCAGTTGCCGGTGGCACTGCTGGTGGACAGCGGCGGCAAGTCCATCCATGGGTGGATTCGGGTCCAAGGGATCGACTGCGCGACCGACTGGGCGCGCGTGGTCGAACGGCACCTGTTCGGCGACCTGCTGGAACCACTCGGTGTGGATCCGGCCTGCAAGAACGAGTCGCGCCTGAGCCGGTTGCCGGGCCACTTCCGCAAGGAAAAGGACGCATGGCAACGGGTGCTCTATCTGGCGCCCGAGGGAAAGGCGGTGGGCGCATGACAACAACACTGACATTTGACCCGCTGGCCCAGTTCAGCGCATTCGAAACACAGGTCGGGTTCACCTTCAGGTCGGGCGACAGCGACCCTGCCTGCAATTGGCCGCGTGTCGAGGCCCTCATGGCGGAATCCGCCCGCGCATTGAAGAGCGGCGACATGGCGCGGTTCAACGGCCTTCTGGACGAGCTGCAGAAGGCATCCACGCCACATCCAAAGGCGCTGGCGGTGATCGACGCGGCGGACTGGATCGAGACGGAGCCGCCGCCGCTGGACCCGATCATCGAAGGTATGTTCGAAAAGACGGACAAGGTCGCGCTGATCGGTTCGCCGAAGCTCCGCAAGAGCTTCCTGGCCCTTCAGATGGCCCTGCACATAGCAGCCGGCCGTGATCTGTTGGCTTGGAAGATTCCGAAGCGGCGCAAGGTCCTGCTGGTGCAGATGGAGATGAAAACATCGCATTTCCACCGCCGGCTGAAAAAGATGACCCAAACACTGGGGATAACGCGGGCGGTGATCGAAAGCAACCTGCACATTGTTAATGGACGCGGAAAAACCGTGGACATGGCCGAGATTGCGGCCCATGCCCGGGCGTTCGGAGCGGAGGTGATCATCTTTGATCCGCTCTACAAGCTCGCGCAGGGTGACGAGAACAGCGCGCAGGACATGAAGCCCATCCTGGCCGAATTCGACCGACTGGCCGAAATGACCGGGGCAGCGGTGCTTTATGTGCATCACGACCCCAAAGGAACTCCGGGCGACCGGAACCTCCGGGACCGTGGCGCGGGGTCCGGCGTGATCAGCCGCGATTACGACTGCTGCATTATGATGACCGCCCACCGGGATGACGCGGATGCGGTTGTCATCGAGGTGCTGCAGCGCAACTACAAGCCCTTGGATCCATTCACGATCGGCTGGTGTGAAGGCACCTTCCGAGTGGCGGACCTGGCGGCGGTGACAGCCAAGAGCGGCGGGCGGACGAACCCCACCAGCATCAAGGCAGCCGAGGAATACTGCGACGAAGCCGTCAGGCTTCTGAGCCGGCCGCTGAGCATGTCCGAGTTCTTCGACCTGTTGAGAAGCAAACTCGGACTGACACAGCAGAAGGCAAGGTCAGTCCAGGATGCCGTCCTGCGCACAGGGAAGCTCAAGCAGACCCTCCGGCGGTACGGCAAAGGCGGGCCGATCTTCATCGGCAAACCGCAAGAGATCGACGAAATGGAACCGCGCCTGCGCGAACAGGAACTGCCGGATATCAAACGGCAGGCACTGCTCGGGAGGAAGTCCTGTGAGTCGCGTTAGTTTCATCACAACGCAACCAACAGAGCTAACGGGACTAGGCGCAAAACAAGTAGTCAGTCTTGTTGTGCCTTATTATAGGCACAACAAGACCTGACTTACTTTGCGCGGCAAAAAGAATAGAGGTCAGCCGTTATAAAATGAAAAAACTCAGGCCGTATGCATCCGCTACCCGGTCATTTTAACACCAAAAAACAGGAAAAATAACAGGTCAAACAACAGCAAAATACCGCAAAAAGTGCCCAAAATGACCCCTCAAAACAGGCAAAATCGGAAAAAATACCGGAAGTGATTTATACGATTACTCATTCATTAGCAACATGTTGCAAAAAAAGGCTCGGAATAAAGATCAAGTAAAAACTAGGGTAGCCCCCCACACGCACCGCGCCGGAGGGGGTCTGGGGGAACCCTTCCGCCCCACCCAAACCCTCCCCACAAAGGTGCGCTGGAGGGGGTGCGGGGGAACTGTTTTCGGGCGGCTCGTGTGTGGGTGGTAGTCGTGGGTGGGGCCAATGAGCGGAGGGAGCGAGGCCGCAGACGGCGCATAGGGCTTGCCCTGCCCCGGCCGGTGGCCGGGCGCCGCGGCGACGCCGTGACGCATACCGCCCCGGTTGACGGCACGGCGGTGCGCCCGGACGCCGGACGGGACAGGTCGCGGCGCAAGCACTCCGCGACGGCGGCGGCTTTGCTCCTGGAGCGGGAGCCGCCTTTCTTCTTTCGGGGTCCGGGGTGCTTTCTTCTTTCTGGTCCGGGTCTGGTTCCTCTCTGATTCTTCTCTGGTCTGCTCTTCTCTTAAAAAGGGTTGATGGGTCTTCACACCACGGAGTCGCGTAGCGACGACCCCAGCGAGCCCCGACCGGGTGCCGGGTGCAACGAGTCCAGTTGACTCGCGCCAATCTCCACCCGTTGTGGAGCATTGGCCCTCTTCCCGGCGGGGCGCAGCGGCCGGCGCGCACTT